>JAABUO010001570.1_pt1 | contig 29432 bp, 41 predicted proteins | sample 5559291 | NCBI WGS metagenome assembly JAABUO01 (sample SAMN10711878, study PRJNA513372) | rock metagenome | isolation source: Antarctica rocks | place: Antarctica: Victoria Land, Finger Mt sud | reverse complement strand
TCAGTATTGGAACAGTCCGCTGGCCAAGCAATTCATCACATTGGATGCATTTGATGGGTCTACCTGCCTGTAGTTGATTGTAACACACAGCACAAACAATATGGTGAAGTAATGCATGCCTCCCAGGTCGGCAGTACACGCTCTACAACACGAGCTGGATGAACTTGGCAGGGTCTTCAGGCTCTTGGTCAGACAAGCTTCTGATATTCAGGACAGCAAGCCGATACAAAAGTTGCCTTGTGTTCAAAACATCAGACAGTCCTGCATCAGCTGGTACATACACTTGCAGCAATGACGCCTTGTGCTTTCAGCAATTTCACTCTGTGATTGCAGCATCTCTATGCTGTATATGCCAGAATGCACATACTGCATGCACTTGCAGTATTGACATGTACACGATCAGGGGGGTACCTGAACAAGCCTGTGTATATGCCAGAATGCTGCTGCATTGGCTCAAAATCAACATGCTCCAGACTTGACTGGCTGGCAGTGGCACCTTCACAAGTGCAAGACATGCAGAGCAAGCTGATGTCTGCATCATGTAGCTCTGAAGCACTTTTTTTGACTGTATCGGTTTTACAGTCATTGCCAAGGTCAGTGTAGCACTACTTTGAAGCTGCAGCTGCTGGCTCTTGTCACCCTGCTGGCTGACTGCTGTACGCTAACTGGCATTTGCTCAACACTTTCATGTTCCACACATTCGTGCTTACTTCTGCCCAGAACATTCAAGCCATGTTGCACACCATGCTCATGTCGTACTACCATTGCCTCCTCCCAGCAGTACGACCGTCATAGCGCTGCACCCAACTCTGAAGTATATGCTGCCATTGCCCCTGTCAAAAATCGTCCATAAAGGAACGCCAAAGGGCAGCACAGCATAGCACACCTGGGAGGCCTAGGCTGGGCTCTCCCTCATTTTGACACTGTCTCCCAGCTCAACTTCATCCCAAGGGCCGTATACAAGGTTAGCCTTACCTCATACCCTTCTTTGCATGCAAGCAAGCAAATACACCACAGCTTGCATGGACGACACCTATAGCATCTTTTGGTGCTGTTACTGTCCATGAAAGGTTGTTGATGCAACCTGGCATGTGTAATGCCAGCACAGCTGCTGAAGTGTCTTGCTTGTTCCACAGCTGTCCAAGTGCTATTGTACGTGGTATCCACACTGACTGCCAGATCTCTGCTGTCATTGTTCAAGCAGTGTCGCAGGAAGGATCTGCCAATGCTGTTTTAAGCCTAGACTCGTCTTTTTGGCCGAAATCCACATGTACTGTGGTGTTGCATGCTGTGCTAACCACTGAAATGACCAAAAGGAGTTGTGAGTGACTGCAAGTCTGAGCTCAGCAAACCAGTAGGTCATCAGACTTTGTGTCTACAGGCGCTGTCAACTGCAGGCATGGTCAACCTGCTGTTTGAAGGAGCCAAAGCCTTCCAGCAGCAGCTGGATGAGCGTGAGGCCTTAGACAACTTCATGGCAACATGTGATGGCTCCCGTGACAAGTTCTGGGTGCGCATGCATAAGGTCAGCCTTATTTGTCCCTTGCTTTTCTTGTCATGCAGTCGCCTCTGGGAACTTGTCACTGTCGGGCAAATTTGTGCCTGCTGTGCAATTAAGTCCAAACGGATCAGTATGCTGCTTACATCTTGCTTGTGACTGCTGGCTTGCTCTGCACTCTGGCACAAATTTGGAATTGAGAGAGAAGACTTCCACACATGACATCAGCAGTAGCATGGGCAACAGCCTAAGTTGACTGCAGCCACAAACACAGTCAACAATCAGTTGTTTGTTCCAGAATGCACACGTGGCTGCATGCAGGTATATTGATGCCCCGCAGTCCTGGCACACCCTGATGCCAAAGATGCAAGGCTTGTAAGGCCACGTGTGGCCACGTACAAAGCTGTGGTCATGTGCAGATGCATCCATGTTCAGGAGTGTTGGATTTTGCCAGAGCAGTGTGGTGGAGCCCTAGGGGTGACACAGCTTTGTTGCAATGCTGCCATGAGAGAGGAGTTTTCCTGCACAAAAAGAAGAGGGCATTGTCTGCCTTTGCTGACGCTATACTGAAGGACACCGCTTTGGATTGGACCCGTCAGGGGACCTTGCCCGCTTGCACCTTGTTTGGCTTGTCAATGGCACAAACAGCTGCCGAGCAGCTATTTTGCATTGCATGACTCAGCACCACAGGGCCAAGTGACGTGTTGACAAAAGCTTGCCTTTGCCACAATGTTGCAGCTGTGGCAGCTTCACACTGATTCGTTGAGCTCTCATCAGCTGTGCAAGATCGAACAGACCAGCATGATATTTGGAAGTTCATGCCTTGTACCTTGTTGCACAGCAGCCAGGCCATTCCCAGATGCATCAGCAGCACGTGGGTGCACTGCAAGCAGAAACGTCCAAGAACCCAGCACAGCATAGGCATGATAAACTGTGCCTGCTGCATAGACCTGCAGGGTGTTGCACGCTGTTGCGTCAGTCAGACTCACTCTGAGAGTAACGTAAGGGTGTTCACAGCGTGTGTTGTGTTGATCTATACGGCACAACAGTCAGGTCATCCCAGCTGCATCAACAGCATATACCTGCAGGGTGTTGCATGCTGTTGTGACAGAGGGGCATGCCCATAATTTCCCACCCACCCCTCACCCCAGCTCACCAGCACCAAACCCAGAAGGACCTGCGGTTGCATTGTATGGCTATGCCCCTGTGCAATACTCCCTTTCATGGCAGGCATTGGCGCTGATGAACAAGCAGGAGCAGCAGATGCAACAGTTTCAGCAGTTACATGACTACCACAATTCCATAGCAGCAATGCTATGGATCATGCCATGGATGAGCATCTTGGATGATCTGCTCCCCTTGCAGCAACCTTTGCAAGGCGTCGCCAGAGAGCAGCAGCACGACAGCACCAGTTGTGTGGTCATTAAGGAGGTCAGCAAGTCAGCTCAGAAAATTGGTACAGCTGACAGGTACATGCCTGATGGGAAAGAAAATGCTGTAGAAGCTGCCAGATTGCTACTGGGGCAGTGAAATTCCAGCTTGAGACTTCACAGGTTCTGTATGAATACTAAAAAAAACAGGTTCTGTAGATCATTTGGTGTCATGCCAAAGTGTGCCATGAAGCAAGAGGATGTTGCAAGTTTTGATTTAGCTGTGTCCTCCTGCAGGTCGTTTTACAGTTGTTTTATTGACTGTGCAGAGCCAGGTAATCCTGCTTGCCTGTACGAGCTGTTTGGAATTTTGTCTTTAGATGGTCAATGCCACAACCAGTGCAACGTATCAGGTTGAAGACGAAATGACGTTACAGAATTGTTTGCTTGCTATCGAATTTTGCTGCGATGTACTTGCTTTGGGATCGGAAGAGAAACGAGCTCAATTGTTGTTCGGAATAGAGATTGCCTGAAGATGGCTAGGTTCGGGCACACTACCAACTGCATGATTTCAGCTGTGCACCTCTACATACAACGTAGACATGTAAGCATGTCACGAGAGATGAGCTCATTGCAATGCTCTGTATTTGATCCAGTTTGGGATCATGCAGACAAACAACTCGTTAACAGGAGTGATAACCCACTTTAAACTTTGTAGTCAGGCTACTCATGAGTGTATCACTATCAATCATCCCTCTGCAGCCTCACACCCATGGCCATGAAACAGGTCATGCGGCAACCATATTTTACAGACTACCTTTTTCACACAGCATTATCCACAACATGTACTGCACACAGGACATTCGCAATGCAAATTGTAATAGCTCCAGATTGCTAGGAATTTTGCACAAGCTCAAGCTGCTATGGTACAAGACTAACACAACCGGCCCATCAATGCTCTGTCAGATGCTGTTGATGCTTGGGGCAGTGTACTCTGGCAGAGTTGCAGCCCTAGCTTGGGCTACAGCAGGCCCTAACCATACACCATCAGTCACATTGTTGTGCCACAGTGTTCTTGTCTCCTGGCAGAGTGCACATGCAGGACACCAAAACCATTGACAAAAGTCACCAAGGGTGCTACCAGATATGCCAAACTTCTCACGGATTTGTTTCCTGCGATATGTTGCATAGATTACACCCAACAGACCCAGAAGGGTCATGCCACTGGCACCAATCCCACTAGCAAGCTGGGCTTGGTGACATCCTGCAGGAAGTCACAGCTCAGAAATGAGTCAGCTTATGATAAGCACATGTGGCGACTTGTTGCCATGCACAGCATGCAACTTGCAGCCTGTGAGCTGCTGATCACAACCCACAATACATCTTGCTACTTGAGAAAATCACACCTGGAGTGTCTGGACCAGTGAGGGATGGTGGCCCGCCAAGAGATGTGTTTTGGTCTGGTGTGCAGTGAGCAGCAGCTGCTGCAGAAGAGCCTGCGAATGTGTAGCTGCTGACCCCAAACAGACACAAGTAGATAAGTGCCTGCCAAAGTGCTGAAAGGCGCAGAGCTTTATTCATGTTCAACCTGCACCATGGTTACACACCCTCGTCAACACCAGCAGAAGGTGCAGTGTCAAGCTACTGACTCTGACAGCACGCCTCGTGCCTGCCCGATATCGACTACACCGAAATTCCAGTGCACCCAGATCTCGCGTAAGTCTTACCCAAATAGCACGCAGGGAACAGCCTGGGACAGTGCGCAAGTACCCCAAGCAGTCAGGTCACAGCCTGCAAAACAGTTGCACAGGCTTCCCCTCCATTTTTTTGGGCTGCCATTCGCAGGCAGACTCGGGTTCAGTGGCTCTGCAAGCGAGGGCGCGACAGCCTCCTCATCGTATCGAGGAGCCATGCTGGACGGCTCGTTGGGGTGGTGGCAGTGTTCAACGGAACACAGAGGTATTGGCAAGCACAGTCACAACTCCAAATTGTCAGGATGTTACGTCCAAATGACGCCTTGCTGCAGGTGGATGACTTGGAATTGGGAAGCTGGGGAGGAAGCTGCAAAAATACTCAAATGCGCAATCGCCTGTTTTGCAGCTTCAGCTAATTGTACCACAATTGTTGCATCATACACACTGCACCGCACACTCACGCGTGTTTTCCCGGCCCATGCTCACACGTAATACTTCGCACACACAATTCAGAGCTGCGAAACAGGTATTTGCGACCACTTTGCACACGGGTGCCTATCAAAGCAGAACACTAGTCAGAGCGTCAGAACTTGCGAGATGTTCTGCTGGGCGGCAGAAGAGCTTGCTTGCTGCGCTCAGCAACCCCCCAGGCAACATTACTTTCTGCTGCCGATAACATGTTCCCATCAGCCTTTTTGGACGTCTGGATGCTCTCAGTCATCTGGCTGCACTTGCTATTGTGCCGCTATTCATGCTGCTGTTTTGGTGATGATACATCTCATGCTCCTGCTTGTGCCCGTCTACTGTTGTGTTCAGTCCTGTCTCTCAAGATTTTTCTCCATGGTGCTGTGGTTGTTAGTGTCTCCGAGAGGCATCTGCTTCAAAGCTCTGGCGAGTGACACATGACAAGGTCTTATTTTGATGCCATGACAGGCTGGCATCGTCAGACTCCTGAATAGAGTATAGGAGGTCCTGATGACAATCTCGCTGTCACACTTCCAGGTGAGCACTGACTGCTGGAGCCAAAGCCTAATCAATTGCGCTTTGTTGGAAGTAAATGACTGCATGTATGCACATGCAGGCCGCAAATTTATGCTTCGCACAACCTCTGTGACCAGTTGATGATTGATTTGTAGCTGAGGGTAAGGCTGAGAGTTCAGCTATGCATGTGCAGGTGCCAATCCTTGACGGTGATTGCCCAGTCTGTACACAGGTTGTGGATGTCCTGCAAACCTCTGTAACCTCAATCAAATACCAAGTGCAGTTGCAGTGCAGCATCGGTGCTGTACACCAAGTAATGCACACTTGATGTACATTGATGTCAAACTAGCCTAGGCTAGGCACAGAGTTAGTGTTATACAGTGTGCAGTACAATGGTACTGGGGGTCGCAGTCAGACTATTTACACAATCGAGACCTTGCAAAATCCTCCATGGCAGACCTCGTTGCAGAAACTACTGCTCATCTAGCTAGTCTTCCCATCAATGCACTGCAGTGTCAAAAACACCTAGCACGGCTCACAACAGGGTCACACGTTATGTAATGTTCAGGCTGTGACCCTTGCAGCTTTCAATCGGGCGCGATAGTTCTTGCTTGCTCAAAGACAAACAAATACACATTTATCTCAACATCAGTGATGCTAAATGATCATGCATTGGTCAACAATGTACCCAATGGCAGGCAATCTGTTGATGCCTGCCTAGGCCTGGCATTGCCCTGATTGCTAGCTGGTAGAGAAAGGCAACTTCCTATGCAACAGCAAGCAATTGGCAGACTAATATGGCAACACTAATCAAATATATGCTGGTCAGTTCTTTGAAACACCATGATTGCATTCGTGCTATAGCTTTTGCTGCCCGACTTACAGACTAAGCTCGAGTGACCCTGGGGTTGCCAAATGTGACATTGCGCTGAAGCTCTGAAATTATGACCGTACAATATTGATGTCAATGTACAAAGGCGGCTCAGCTGCCAGTGGCAGATGGAAATCGCGGGGAAGCGGCACCTGAGCTGTGAAACAGAAGTTGTCATACTTCTTCAAACACATCACCTTGCCATTTGAAATGACAGGAGGAGCTTCGTGGTGTCGTGTTCTGCGCTCTGACAGGCTAGCTGGCAGAATTTGGCAAACATCAGTGGGCTCATTGATGCCCTCATAGCTGTACTGCCCCATGTGATACACCTCTACCTTGACAGGAAGACTGGGAAGGGTGCCAGATACTCCTAAATGAGATTCTTGAACATCTGATGGTCCTGAAGAGGCCTCTTTGCCAGCTGTCCCTGCAAGGCAAAATGCGCCCGCTGTCAGCCTGCATGGCTGCTCATGACAAAACACCTCCATGTTGCATGCTGTGTGACCTGGCATAAGCAACAGCTTTGCAGTACTCAGCGGCCCCATGTAATCCAGCCTCTGCATGCAATTCAACGGCAACCTGCACAGCAATGCAATACCGATTGTGACCGTACAGCCCTCATGAGGATGACTAAGCCTAAGCAGCTTAGTAAAGATTCACCCTCACCTCCAGGTCTGCTGCAATGCTGACTGGCGTTAGCATGCTTGAGACAACATGCATGCCATGCAGTCAAAAGAGGCCTGGTGCTGCTGTATCAAGTCTTACCTAATCTGGGTACAGTTATCTTCTCCTGACCTCGCCCACCAGTATGTCCAAGAGCAGAATTAAGGTACAGCATTTATTATTTCATGCCTGAGAAATCCAAACTCTTGGATGGCACATTAACCGTGAGCAAGTCACTAGACCCAGACGACCTCCTTGGTGTGTTTTCTTCTCTACCAAGGCCTGAGCAAGCCTCTGCTTAATCCCTTTGCAGCTTCTTCTTTCCCTAATAAGCTGCTAGGGTTTCGGCTAGCCAGCTGCACATCACCGCCCCTGACGCTTCCTTCCTTAGCCTCCCTGGATATGGGACTGAACATGGGTTTCAAGTGGGAAGGGGTGTTCACACCACGCCTAGGATTTCGGCCAGGACCCACATGACTAAGGCAACCCTTTTCATCTGAGATGTAGACTGCAGGTAGCTGCGTGTCCATAGATGCTCTAAGGTTGCCAAAACTAATCTTGGAACCCGCTGAGGTTGTTCTTTTGAGGGAGCTTCCATGCCTGCCTGATCTGCCTGCATATTGCCACTATGCCTGCTTGAGTACAGAATCAGTAGGCCTAAGCATTGGAGGGAGTGATGCATGCCACAGCCTTGCATTGCTGTCGCTGTTGTTGCTGTAATGCTGCACTGCGGCGTCCCTTCACAACAACCTGTCATGGGCCAGAGTTTGCTGCAGCACCTTGTAATGCAACATGCATCAAAGACACTGCATATCATGCAGGTGCATGACATCGCCATGGGCAGGTGATCTGTAGCATGGATTGTGCGACGCCACTAGACACATCTCAAAGAACAGCGTAGGGGTGGTCACATACACTTCAGCCATAGCCATACATGTGGGTGAGAAGGAGTAGGTACTCCAGGAAGCTGCCAAGTCACTTACCATGTGCTGCGTCAGCAATGCAAAGTTTCTGATAGCAATACGGCTGATTGCAGCTGCAGGTGGCAGGGCTGGACCCTGCAGAGCCTTCAGCCCCTGCCCACTCTAAGCCAACTGCCTCAATCAGGGTTTTCTCACCAGAATCTGCAACAGCAAGCACGGCACACGAGGTGCTTCACAGAACAAATGCACAAGACTTGGTAGCACGAACTGCCCGAAATGCTCACATACATAGCAAAGCAGTCTGTGCTGGCAGTATCTGCAAAACTAGCAAAGGCCAACTTTGGCAGCACGAAGCTTGTGGCGACTAATCACCAAGACTGGCTTCATGTATGAACAGGATAACATGATGGACACACAAGCAGAAAGCTAATTCTATATTGTGCATGATTCATGCCTGGGAGTCTTATGGACATTGCTGCAACAGGGTGTCCAAGCAGTACTCCCAAAGCCCTCTGTGTGCAGTGAACCAGACCCATTTGTGTGCAATGAATCAAGCAACAGCAATAACATCACAGCTGCTGATGGCTTGAGACAATTGTGACATGATTGAGTGGTCACTTGACCGGCATTGCATCTTGACCAGAAATGAGCAGCTCTGTTGACTGGCGTACCAAAGGCACGCCCTGCACATAACACAAGAGTGTTTGTATATGAGCGAATACCAAAATATATGAATGTACGTATGAGAGTATCAGAACGTTGTTGGGCGTGGCTTCAATGAGCACCTGTCCCAGCCTTGTCATACTACACAGGTGTGAGTTACTGCATGAGCATGCTGATCAGGTCATGCCGACCTGTTGCAAGTACGTGTTCATGAAGTACATAGCAAGTAAAGTATCATAGCAAATTCATGTACACTGCGTACATCTTAACACGCCAATATTGACCAGGCTCTTCAAGCGTTAGACACGCAAACAACGCATAAGCAAGACGTGATAGCAAAGCTTGACTGACCGGATTTCACCGCCGACCATGCTTTCTTTACCGGTATGGCTGCTGTCGATCGGCAACGCAACACACCGCAACTCAAATGAGTAAGCAATGTAAGTGGAGTACCGCAGAACTCACAGGTTGTTTGCACAGGCTGAGCTCGTGTGCCAGACATGCGATACGGGCAGCCTTGAAAAGCTTTTGGGTGGTGGGGGCACTTCCTTTCCAGGTGAGGCTCATGACACTTGGCAGATCTGATTCTGTAATCAACTGAACTGCCTTTGCAGTTGTCTTGATATGTCAGGGTTTCACACCCAAAGATGTGTTGCAGGGCTAGGGATGGCTGTGACCTGTTGCTCCTGTTTGCATGCCAGCCGGCAGCACCATTGCTGTTGGGAGCCCTTGGCCCTCGCCATTGGCACCTGAGCAAATGAAGACGAACAGCGTCCTTGTATGTAGAACGCATCGGGGTGGCCGTGTACAGGATTGAACAACTTACATGGCCACGCTGATGTGCGTATGTCATCTCTGGGTGGCAAGCTGTCTTGGCAGTGGAGGAGTGGCATTGCACATTGGCTGTCACACTATATGGCACCTGTGCCGGGGGCCTTTTTTGGTGTCTGCTGCACAACAGGGAAGTGCTGCAAGGCATTGTGCTACTTGGCATTGTACTGCCAATTTGTGTGCACAATAGCCCATTGTGTGCAAGGAGGCCGAGGCTCAGACTTTGGGCCCTGTGTCTGTATGTATGATTATGTACTCAGAGCTTAAACAAGTTCACGCTACATTTTGCTGTCTCACTTCCCTGCATTGCCTTGTCACACACAATTTGCAATCAGGGGTTCTTGCTGTTAGCAGACCAGTATTCATTGCTGAGCGTTGAGTGGTGAACAAATTTTACACATGGTGGCTGTGTGCTCATATTATGTATACAGAAGACATTGGATGCGCAAGGCCAACAGACCTCTCTGAACTAGATCCCTGACCCTCGCGGGAGTGGCTGGCATTGATTTCACTAGTGAGTACTGCCACCGGAACTGTGTCCATCATGTCTCGATATAATCATACCACATGATACTGTATCATTGTATAACACTGTACACGAATGGTACAACATGCCACAAAATGGTCCAACACGCTACAACAGGACTATGAATACAAGACAGAACAGGTCAAGCACCCAGGTCATCCTGCAGAGCATCCAAGCTTCCTGACGAGCAGATGACCGTAGCTAATGTTAGCTAAAGATAATTAGCTAATGGCTGATCCATGACATCACGGACCAAGAACAGATCAGGTCATCGAAGCAGCAATTGCTGCGATTCATGTTGCGTGTTCGTCCTGAGACCGGTATACTATGCTAAGTCCATCACATCAGAGTGTTTGGCGGGACGATTTGCCGCTCTAAAGGCGTTTGCGTGTCGTTGACGCCAGGACGTAGACAACACAGTGATCCAGCGACTCGTCTGGATCACTGTACAGGTGTCGCAAGCCTGCAGACAACAACTTATGGACGCAGCGACAGGAATAGCATGTGTTTGCGCTGCGCTGGTAACTTTGGTGAGATTTCATTCTCCCGGAAACGTTATTTTGCGGTATTTCAGCCTGTTTTCCCAAAGTTTGCAAACTTGCTGTTCAGCCCGACTGCTGCTTGCACGCATGGCATCTTGCAATGGGCTACTTTCTGGTCTCACCATGCCAGCAACTACTTGCAGATCATCAGCTGGTGCAGCAACTGGGAAAACAGGTGGAAATACAGACACATACCTGGACCAGCCTACAGCTTTCCCCTTGGCAACATGGCAACCGTCAGAAAGAAAATGCAGTTCAGAGCATACACTGACTGGCAGGCCCAGTATGGTGACACTTTCAAGATGTTTTTTTTACGGCAACCTGTGGTGGTCACCACTGGTGAGCCTGTATTTAACACAGCGCAGACTGAGCATAAACTGCTTGGTCATAATTATAACTAGTTAGCTTACATGCAGCAGTAGTGTTGTACATACAGCATACACAGAGCATACACAGAGCATAACGTAAAACACAATCTTGTGACTGCAGATCCTGCACTGGCCCGGCAGATCACGGTCAAAGATTTCAGCAACTTTCACGACAGGTTCATCCCAAATTTGGGCAACTCCCTGCATTCAGGACATCGCCGCGAATCTGAACAGTCTAGCATGGCAGTTGCAAGGTACCAACAGAGTTCTTGAAATCCCCTCCTTGTTGACTCAAAGCCTGTGACGCACTGCACGTCCCATCTCATCATCACTGCTTAGTACCAGTTGTTGTTACTGCAGATGTTGTCTTGCTTGAAGTTGCACAGGCACTGCAACTTCAGCAAAGCCCATGGCTAGGCACAACCGTTGCTTGCAGGTCCACATCTTGTTCTCGCTTTGAAAGCAAGGTGTGAGTGCTTGCAGGGGTGCATACTGGGGCAGCTTGCGCGCAGGTGCACAGCCAATGTTCCACAACAACAACCTGAAGGAGTACGCAGGAATCATCAACCAGGCTGTAGATGACCTGATCAACAACCTGCGTGCAGCTGCCAAGACAGGCGAGCAGGTTGACATGCATGAGCAGTTGGGACGCTTGACAATGCAGGTCATTGGCGCTGCAGCATTTGGGTATGACTGTGACCATGCACACATGGTCTCACAACATTTCAGGCTGCATTCCTGGGATTGGGGATGCATGTCGCATCAGGTCATCCCGGAGTGAAGTTGCTAGTGCACAAGCTGCACACTGCACATGCTTCACTCTGCACTATTCACGTGTTACAGTTACTTAGCATTGCACCGTGGAAATGTCCTGCTAAAGATCTCACTCATTATAGCTGTTGCAGCAGCCCTTGCATCTGAGCATGTGCCTAAGCATGTAACCTTACTGCACATTAAGGTCACGTGCATGCCAATGCAATCACATGTATGCCTGCTGCAAGGCCCACAAGATTCTGCAGCAGTTGTAATGTGAGCTGGCATACGTATCCTTGAATGCAGGGTCAAGTTTGACACCCAGAACGCTGCAGCTGGGGACGATATCCCCTTGGTCAAGGCAACCAAAGCATTTTGGGCCAACGCCAAGCCAACTTTCTGGAACCTGTGTGCTTTCGGAGCGCCACCTGTTGTTATGCCTCTGCTCAGAGTGCTAGCCCGTGCGTTCCCAAGTCAGGTGCTAGTTGACCTCGAGGACGCACTTGCCACCTTGTATGACGCCTCAGATTGCCTCATCAAGGTAATCACATACACACCTGTGCTGTGCCTTATTGATTCTGAAGACCAGCTTTGCTTTTGTCCCTTGGCAATCAATGTACACTGCTTTTCACTACTGGGTTAGCTGGGACGCAGTGCCAGAAGGCGTGAAGTTGTCCAGTCTGGTGTAGAGCACATCAACATGTGTGCACACTTGGTATGCTGGCTGCCAAAACAGAACCTTGTACAGGGAGCTACTCAGGACTATCTGTCGCTGTGTCTAGCGGATATCACCTGTTGAGTGAGTGAGTGAGTGAGTGAGTGAGTGAGTGAGTGAGTGAGTGAGGGAGTGAGGGAGGGAGGGAGGGAGGGAGGGAGGAGGGACGGACGGAGGGGGTGCAAGGATGAATGGGTGAATGGTGAATGGATGTTGTTTGACAACACAAGGCTGTGTCTGCATGCAGTCAGGAAGCACATTGACTGATAGCGACCAACCTTTGCAGCAGTTGGTTTCAAAGGCCAAATATGGCTTAGCCCAACTAAGCCCAACACAAAGTTGAAGATGCAACTACATGTGCACAAGAAGTTGTTCTGCTGCAGAACACCAAGAAGAAGTACTATGGTGACAGCAAGGAGCCCGCCCCTTGGAAGTGGTTCAAGAGCGACCCAAACAACCCCTACAAGGTCAGATCATGCTGCTTGAGAGCTGCTGCAGAACAGTTTGCTGAGCTGCAAGCATAAGCACTGTTTCACCTCTGGCTCCTGTCACTGTTCACAAGCAAAACTGCTACAGTATTGTGTTGCTTGAGAGCTGCTGCACAAGAGTTTGCTGAGTGGACAGTGTAAGCACTGTTTCTCCTCTGGCCCCTCTCACTGCTTACAACGCTACAAGGACCACTGCTATGCATGCCATATGGACCATTGCACCAGTGAACACAGTGAAACGCCTGCCATGTGTGGAATGCAGGACACCGTACCTGCAGAGAGCAGCATCATATCCAAACTTCTGGAGGCCAACAACAAAGCCACCGGCACTAGTTTCACCCACATGTATGTCAAAAGAAAATGCAAAACAGAATGTTTGTGCATTTTCCTCATGGAAAGGGAACCTGTTGGCCGCATCCCCAAGTATGTCAAATACAGGTCCATGAACACAGCATTGATGTTTTGCAAAAGAAATATGCAATTTGTTGCTAGATGAAAGCTGTGAGCTTGTGTTGTCTGTTTATGGCCTTGGGCATCCCGGCATAATACTTGGCTTCTCATTAAATTGATGCCGAAAGGTGTAGTCTTTTTTTCTTTTCTTTTCTTGTCTGTTTATGGCAATTGCTGCTGCGCTGCAAATGTTGCGCATATTTGGCTGTGTCCATGTCAGCGCTGATGCTGTGCTGCTGGCAGTACATCTGATCATGTCATGAAGCAACCTCATGGCCTAGGCTGACTCAGCAGAGTGCCATTGCGCAGCCTGCCAGCCATATGGTATTGCTGCTGAGTGAGTGGTTGTGTGCACTGTCATGCAGGCAGATTGCCACTCAGACAAATCTAATGATGCTGGCAGGATACGAAACAACAGCCAATACCCTGGCTTTCTGCATTTACCTGCTTGGCAAGAATCCACATGCACAGCAGCAGCTGCTACAGGAAGTTGATGGGTTTAAGGTACTGAAATGCATTGTTTGCAGGTGCACTTGCACAATTGTATGTATCTGCCCTCAGGCAAGATGTGCAAATGAACACACAAATGTGTCTATTGTGTTTGTACGCATACATGAAGTAAAAGCCACGCATTTTCATGCAATCATTTCTGCTTGAAAACAATTTTGTTGACATTATGACCTTGGTAAAATTGTAGTGCAGTAAGGCTGAACAGGTGTGCAATGGCATGCATGCATGCTTGCTCACTACTTGTCTCAAACTAATCAGTCTGTGCGTGCATGCAGCAGGGTTCAATAGGGTATGAAACCCTGTCGGAGTTTTCATACGCAGCAGCCGTTGTCAATGAGGCTCTGAGGTTGTATCCTCCTGGCGCTGTCCTCTCCAGATTCTCACTGAAGAATACAACGGCAAGCCCCTTCTCCTGCTGCTACTTTCACAAAACCATAGAATATGTACACCACAGTGGGCTGTGACCTTGCATCAGTGCTTTTGCAATACATTGTACTTGTTTTTCCTATGGCAATTTTTTTGCCATACAATTTGTCTGGGCTGCATGTGAACTGGCCACTGCCCTCAAGGGCTGCATAGTGCTAATGCTGGAAACATGAGCGGAGTGATTGCACTTGTGCCTGCTTGTGCACAACATTTTGTTACCAACGCATTAGTAAAGTGGATCACGGTTGGCAGGCCATTGAAACTATCAGCCAGAAAGACTGATTGCAGTTCAGACAGCAACAAGCAACACAGCATGTGGCAATGATGCAGTTGGGAGGGTACTATCTTCCCAAAGGCACGCCAGTGCACATCAACCTGTGGGCCATACAACGCGATGAGAGATACTGGCAGGAGGCTGAGGCTTTCAAGCCTGAGAGGTGGCTCGGGGACAAGACCGGGGGGGACCGAACCGGCGGCATGGCATACATGCCTTTTGGCTTGGGACCCCGCATGTGCATCGGCATCAAGCTAGCACGTAAGTTCTGGCGGTACAGGCCCTAAGGCCTTGCAGCGTCACTTCAAGTTGTAGCTGTGATTGTACTTAGTCTCATTGTGCATCATCATGGAAAAGAAAAGAATTTTTTATGCTTTTCAGCGATCATAATGGCAGCCTTATTAAGGCGGCAGCCCGGAGCACATCACCATGGCTTTGACCCTCATGCATATTGGCTGCAGCTTGACATAGTTTCCTGGATTGCTAACTGCACTTTCCTGAACTCTGATCAGCTACTGAGTCCCCATCCGTCAACTGCCTGCTGGTTGTTTTGCCTTGTCAACGTCATATGCTAGTAATGCACTTGGTGAATGTTGTTTTGTGTCATGGTAATACGAGATGCTGAGGTAACCTGTGGTGTTTACCTGACATGGTGGTTGTATGTGCAGTTGAGGAAGCCATCATTGCTTTGGTGCGACTGTACAAAACGTACACCTTCAAGTTATCGCGTGACCTGTTGCAGCACGCTTTGGAGGTGCAGCAGACGATCACCATCAGTCCTAAAAATGGAGTGCCAGTTACTGTGGTACAGCGCGCATGATATTGATCTTGCCCACTCTGCTTTGCCAGCAAAGTTGAAAGTGTGCATAATTAGTTGAGTAACCTGTTTACCAGTCAGATATTGAGTCAGAGTTTCTTGGAAATTGCGGAAAAGGTGTGAAACAGTCACGGTGTAGCCAAGGCAATCTTGGTGGATATTAAAAAATATGGATGCTGATTTGCTGGATGGCATTGCAGTCCCACTACCAAGGCTGGGCATCAGTCACCTGTGTTTTTGCTGATGTTGAGTCCTTGCGATGTTCTAGCTATGTCATCTGCTGAAGACTGCTCTGCTACTCACGCACTCAATCACTTGCCCATTCATCCACTCACTCGCGCTGGGGAAAGATCAAAGGCTTTGGTTTGCCAGCAATACATTGCAACCCCCACGATGTTGCTTTCAGTGTGCAGCACGATTGGTGCTTTCTCTTTTTCTCCATGTCTTAGCAGGTGCTGGCAGTGTTAATACGCTGTCACATCAGCAAGCTGGATGTCATGGTTGCGACTGCATCAGAACACAAGCAAAGTATAAAGCATGATGCCAAACAGAGGTATGCAGGCCTTGTCTGCCAGATAAGGGCATCATGCACCCCTCAAGCATCGCAGCGCTGGAGCTGACTTGCATCAGCGTCCTGCCATGGACATCTAGATAACAGATCCATGGCTTACTAAGTTGCTGCTGCCTACAGAATAACGCAAGCAGAGCTATGCTTGAAATTGGTCACACCAATGTTCACCTGCTGAACTGTCTGAGAGATCTGAGACTGCCAGCGCCTAAGATGTGCCAATGCTGTGGGCAGCAGAAATGACATGGCATCATGGCATGCACATACAAAATCTCTGCGCAAGGTGCAGAAAAACACAAGCTGTGAAGCACTTGCTGCAATAATATTGATACACAAGATGGGCTCTGTACAGCATTTGCAACAGGTTCATCTTGTGGAGCTTAGGGAAGAGCTTATTGAAGCACACCTTTTGTCCAAACACAACGTGTTGCGCAGCATGCGCACTGAGTGTAACATATCATCACTTTTCTTCAGCATACTTCCGAAAGTCTGCTGGCACCAACACAAGAAACAAATACCACCAGACTATGATCGGCACAGCAGCAATACCTGTAGCAATGTTTGAGCCGCCAGAAATCCACCTCGCCCCGGCTACAAATGCAGTACCAGAGGCCAAAATAGACCAAGGTTGACACCAGACAGGCTTATATGCCCAAAAATCAGAACTTGCTGGAAGCCCAGGTTGCTTGTAATACTGTCCCGAAGAGGGCTGGTAGCTTACAGCATCACTGTCACCAGTATCAAACATGCTTGCCACATCCAAAAAGCTGTCTTGAGGATTTGGAGAATCATCTGCATCATCCTCAGTGTGGTGCTTGTGAGAGGAATGATGATGACTGCTCGAAGAGCTGTGACTAGTGTCATGAGTGCCCCATCCAGAGCTATGGCTTGAATCAAGACTGGAATCATGGCTGTGGCTGGCATCATGAGAGGAGTGATCATCGCAACATTTCACAAATGTGTGACGCTGCCTTGCAAGCTGCACTTTTCTGCCAGAGCATTTTGCGACTGCAGAAAACAAGGCAGGATGAGCTGATGGGGACAACGTCTGCAGCTTCTGATGCGAGGTATAGCGTGAAGGCAGCAAAGAAGGAGCGAAGAAGGCAGTGTGCAAGCTTGCCTGTGAGCTTTTGGTACTTCCCAGACAATCTGTACCGCAAGCTTGACGCCTGTGCGTTGGCAGCATGGCAGCGAGCACAGCCTAGCTTTGCCATTGTTAAGCGGATCTGCAACTTTCTGCCGCTTGTATATATCAAATCTCAGCTGCTTAGGTCAAAGCTCGTAGTAGACGAAAGATCAGGCCAAATAGAGTCCGTTGCCTGTGCTCAAGAGCTATGTCAACACCACAGCACGGTTTTCTTGGGCAAAGAGTGGGTCGAGCAGCTGACGACGCGCAGTTTGGTGTTTAAGGTCTTGCATGTGCAAGTTGCACTTCCAGCAGGTCAACTATAGCGCACGTGCATGTTGACTTCTTGCTTTCTGGGCCTGCGTGTTCCGGAACAAACAACAGCAAGCATAGCTATTTCTCTTTCGAGCCTGATTGCTCAACGAGGAGTCTATTCTGTGCGGTAGCCCTCCGTGACAGTATTGCCCAAAGAAAGTGCGATCACCTCTGGACGAAAGTGGACGCGTGCTATCGACGTACTTGTGTTCGCCCCACCTTTGTACTTTCGCGAACGACGCTGCTGTGATCGGCCAATATAACTTCACCTCCGGAGTTTGACGCTTCCGGTCTGACAGGGTGCATGCCGTGGAGGGCATGGAAGCCTTGCGCAGACGCTGGGACGCCAACAAGGGGGAAATATATACCATCGTACGTCTGTCTATACCAGTGTCGACCGGCTTCTTGTTGAACAAGCTTGTCTCCTTCGTCAGCGTGATCCTTGTGGGCCACTTGGGACCAGCTGAACTAGCAGCAGCAGCGTTAGGAAGCTCCCTCATCAATGTTGTGGGCAACAGCGTACTGGCTGGCTTGGCAGGTGCTATGTCCACTCTCTGTGGACAGGTGAGTCTTATTTCCCGGTACATGCAGTGCATGAGTGTGTCTTGCTCATGCGCCCTCTGCACTGCTTGCAAGATGCATGTTACAACACACACACTCCCCCGCTGCACACATGTCTGCATAGGACTGTGTTGCCACCAGGCATATGGAGCCAAGAGCTATGGTCTGGTGGGGCATGTCTGGCAAAGGGCCATGATCATACTTGGCTTGGTTTGCATCCCCATTTGTGGAGTCCTGCTTGCTACAGAAAAGCTGCTCCTGCTGGGAGGGCAAACGCCTGCTGTGGCTGCCATGACAGCAGCTTATGTCAGGTCAGCCGATGCTCATTCATGGGTACATGCACCACATGGAAGTGCACATTTGCTGTCAAGTGTGCATAGCCCTTGCATGGTCACCTTTCAAGACGTCATGTCATTGCATCAATGGCAATGCTTTTGACACAAATGTATCAGCTTCAAACATAACACAGAAACCGCACAATCAGAGAGACATCTTTTAGGTAATGTTTTATGGCTTGCCAACAGATGCAGTGCCATGTTTGCTCGGCAACAACCGTTTCACATCTTCATGAAGCTCTCATACTTTTGCAGAACTTGTCATGAACAGACAGCCATGCTTACACTGGTGACCAGGGCATTGTGTTTCATCAGCAAATCTGTCTTGCCTTCACTGATAGTTGCAGCAACAAACGTCACAGAATAAAGAGAACAAAATACAGTAATACACAACTGCACTCAGGAGTATAGCTCTACATTGTCACTTCAGGGGGCTCCCATCATGTTCGCTGAAACACTTGTCGGCTGATTTTTTCCTGATCAGGCCAGTGGTCCGGCCTCTTGGGTTATATCTGGAAATATGCTCAGGTCGAAATATTGTTAGATTGAAATCACCAGCAGGGTAGGCCTCTACCCTGTGAGATCCATCTTCCTTCTTCCTTTCATTGACATGCATTCCTGTGGTCAGGTGGACACTTCCCGGAATTTGGGCATATGCAGCCTTCATCACAGCCAACAACTATCTTCAGGCTCAGAAGATCGTGCGGCCTCAAGTGGTCACCAGCGCAGTGGTGCTGGCAGTGCACCCCCCTCTCAACTGGCTATGCATATACACCCTGGGTGCGTAGCCTCAATCTCTACATGATTCGCATCTCTGGCAACCACAGTCGATTTTGTTCTTGTTCAGCTCAGCTGTTGTAACCCAATGGAGCAGCAGCAGCAGCAGCTGCACTGCAAGGTGACAATTAATTTCAATTATCACCTTGCAATGCGACACAGCAGTTCCTGTTTCAAGCGCATGGCTGTGTCTGTGTCATGAACTGTAAGTTTGGTGCCCTTGCCTCCAATCATTCTGTCCCGCTGTGCACTCCACCAGCAAAGGTTGCATTGAGCAAAACCAGACACCAAGCAAGCTGAGAAAGACCTTTGCAGCTGGTGTGCATATGTATAGCTTTTTCCTTTTCTTCTTTTTTCCCGCGTGCTTTGTTTGCTGAAGTCATGGTTTACCCCGGCAGGTGTGTTGACCTATCTGACCCTGCTGATTCAGAGGACCTCTGAGTCTTGTGTACCGCTTCCATGCGCTTTACCCTTTTTCCCCTTGCAGACGTCATCACTCTTTCAGTTGCTGATCTATCCTGTCTTTTTCCCTCCATGATTTGCGTGTATGCAGGTCTGGGGTATCTGGGAGCGGCAATGGCAACCTCCATATCCCTCTGGCTGCAGTTCTTCACCCTGCTCATCTATATTGTCTTTCTCAAGGTGTGCCGCCTGGGCATGAATTGCGCTGCCTCGCTGCATGGCTGCCAAACGCAAAATCTGCAACACATGGTCCTATCATTTCATGGACTGCAAGCATTCACTTGAGACCTGAGACCCACATCAGACTTCTCATGATGCAGCCTGGCATCACTGGGAGCAGAGTACACATACAGTGTGCATTTTGGAGCTGTATGAAGCGCTGCAATCATGTGTCTGCCAAGTTGCAAAAGGCTGACCAGATCTGTGGCTGCCCTGTGCTGCACACCAATTTGGGTTGCTGGCTGGCCTTTGCAATGTGCCTTTCAGGAGCATTCACTGCCCTCTACAGCATGCCTACTGCACTCTGCCATGGCCCTTTGCAGCACGCCTGTTGGGCTCACTGCTTGCCCTTTGCACCATGCCATTTGGGGGCACTGACTGCCCTTTGCACTGTGCCAACTGGGAGCCTTGACTAAGTTTTCACGCTTGCAGAAAGGGGAGTCCACATGGCCAGGCTGGTCCAAAGAGAGCCTGAATGACTGGTGGCCCTTCGTCAAGCTTGCTGTTCCAAGTGAGCCTGCATATTGTCATTTCTGCTGTCTGTTCAATGTCCTATTGTATCTCCTTACTGTAAACGTGCCTGATACCATCCCTAGGCATTTTCGAGTATAGCATAGATCTCTGCTATGGAAGGGGCCTTCCCACCATAAAACGTGACGCTTCTGAAGACCCATGACAAGCACTGCATGCTCCCCCCTCCCCCCCCCCCTCCCCGCCCTCCTCCCTCCAACAATGTCTGCCCGGCCTATGGTGCCCAATGATTGCTGCTGTCTGCTCCATGGCAACTGGGTATGCAATGCTGCTGGCTAGGCACAGTGCTCCATCCTTGTATGCTTTCTCGAGTCAACATTGCCCAGAGTCATCATCCATGTTGCTGATACACCTTTGGTATCAATGTCCAGCAAGCATGCAAGTGTGTGCGTATCACATGCATGATGGGTACTAAAGCTTTTGCTGGACCATGTGCAAGTAGATACCACTTGCAGCGTAGAACCATTTGCGACTCAATACTATCTACAGCTCAGTCCCATTTGTAACGTCAAAGCAGTGTTGCTTGCTGCGGTTCAGGCTGTTGATAGCACAGCGTTAATCACATTTCGTTTGTTCAGCTCTGTCTTGGACTCTACAGGTGTGCTGTTTGATGTCACAATGGTTGGCACAGTTTTTTTTTCAGCTCTGTCTTGTAACATGCAGGCATGCGGTTGACATCACAGCTGTTGGCACACTCTTTATTCAGCTCCGTCTTGTAACATGCAGGTTTGCTGATTGTACCAGCAGTCAGAAAAAATGTTTCTTTAGCTGTGTCTTGTGACATGCAGGTATGCTGCTGATATCTGAGTGGTGGGCGAGTGAGACAGCAGTCATGATGGGAGGACTGCTGCCAGATGCACAACGCCAGCTCTCAGCCATGGCAATCTACCAGACCACCAATGCAATGTGTTTCATGCTCCCACTGGGAATCGCCGTGGCTGTGTCCACTAGGTGAGGCAGCCAACAACTTGTGACCATCATACGCAGTGCGTAACAGCCGTAATGCTGTCTGTCAGCCTTACAGGCAAACCATGCAGTCTAGCTCAAGCACCTTTTGAGCAATGTTGGTGTTGCGCTCACTGGACGAGTGCCTTTCTGCTGAGGCACGGACCCTTTCTGCAGTGCATTGGTTTTTTAGGGTGTAGGCCTATATATATAAAGGCATACCTTGCTGACCTGAGTTGCTACCAAGACCTGAGTCGCTACCAAGACTTGTGCGCGCTCCTGCTGGCATCACCAGCTTTTGCTTTGCCAACTGGTCTGCGTCAACAGCACTTTGCTTCCTGCCTGTCATCAGCATTCAGACAGACAGACAACACACAGCAGAAAATCAGGAAGAGAGCTCAGCGTCACGATGTTGGAATATTCAACTTTTAAACCTGAAACCCTGTGAAAATGCATGTCCATAGTGCAGCCCGAGATACCCCACCCTCAAACTTTCCTTCGACCAATGCCAAAAGGCGTAGTGTTTTGTTTTTGTTTTGTGGAAATGCATTGTGTTGCGCTTGCAGGGTGTCTAATGAATTGGGAGCAGGGAACCCCAAGACGGCCCGGCACACCAGCAACGTGGGGCTCTTCCTCACACTGACTACCACAACCTGCCTGAATGTGCCCATCTTCTTCTTCAGGTACGTCACCAGTCCTCTTCTCCCCTCTGTCGTCATTCCTTGTCTTGCTGTTTCGTTTCGTGCTCCTGTACATCTTCTGCTTCTGCTGCTTCCTGGCTTGTTCTCTTCTTCAGTCAAGCTGTTTGATACGTATCCATTGTTGACGTACCCAGCTCAACTTCTTCACATATCCTGAGCAGCGTCACTGAGGAGACCCTCTGCCATGTTTCTTCATATTCAGATTTGAGTGACCACCTGCATGCTGGTCATGGCGCAGCCAAAAGGTGGTATCACAGGCAGACGATGCTGTCTGGCCACGAAATGTGCGCGACCCTGGCGCTCTTGAGTCAAGCTGACCGTTTGTACACGCCCAACATTTGGTGTAATTTTGATGCCGAATCTGAGGAATGACATGTGTACACCGTCGTATACATATAGTACACTCGGCATACGCTGGCATATGCCACGGCCCTAATGATGACTCAGCACCCAAATCATTGACTTTGTGTACAAGCTGCAGCGTCAAGTCAGCCTGCTCATGCAGCAGGCAGTGTGCCTGGTGTTCAGAGTTTAGGGCCAAGGCCCCAAGTACTTCACCTTCATGGATCTTATACAGCCCTGGCCAACAGTGATGGTCCTTTCTGCCATGCAGGAAGCAAATGTATGGAAGCCCAGTGTGCTTCGCCGCCAGGCCTTTTACCCTGAATGCCCCCAAAAAAATTGGTTTTTCCTGTTTTGCAGGAAGCAGTGGGGCGCTCTGTTCAGCACTGATCCAGAACTTGCTGCTCTCATCGCCCAAACCCTAACTGTACTGGCGTTTTACATTCCACTGGACGGCTTGTCAGTTGTCTTGGGAGGTGTGATTAGAGGAGCTGGCAAGCAGCTGCTGGCTGCGCCATGTGTCATTGTAAGCTACTATGCATTAGGGCTGCCGGCTGCAGCGTACTTCGCCTTCAATCTTGGGTTTGGGGTCAGGGGGTTGTGTTTGGGGACCCTGCTGGGAACTGCTGCACATGCTGGCAGCTTCTACTTCCTTGTATGGAAGCTGGACTGGAATCTTGAAGCTCACAGGGCAGCTGCCAGGGTCAAAGGGCAGAAGGCTGTTGCCCTTCAGACCATTCTGACCCCCTCATCTGACTACGATGACTGCCGACAAGATGTGGCAGAATTTCATGGGGGGAAACCTGACTTGGGCAGCGGCTTGTTTTCTGAAGCAGAGGAAGAGGATGAGAGGGCAGGATTGCTTGCAGGAGTGATTGCTGATAGCGTCCTCAGCGTGAGGTCTGACGGTATCAGCTTTGCTGAAGGTTCAGAACCAGATGGTCAGGGCAGCCTTGCAAAATGACATGAATCTTGGAAAATCCCATATTTATCATTTCTTTAGGCTCAACATTCTTCCACACAAGCAGTACAACCAGAGTCAAAGGCGCCTGACTTTCTACCACCACTACCTTTTGTGTTCAGGCTTGTACAAGTAGCAATGTGGTTGCACTGCAATGTATCTGTCTTGCTCAGGTGTTTGTGTTGTTGTTACTGGACATCAAAGCAGGCACTGTTTCTTAGCGATGATGAGCTTACACCAGAATCCAGATTGGTCAGTGCTATGCAGGCCTTGTGAACAAAGTATATGGGATCGTAATGGTACTCCAGGCTGCAGCTGCTTTCAATTCGAAAATTTCAAATCTAGGGCATGTATGGTCAAACTATGGTCCTGACCAATTTATAGGTGATGTTGTATACGGTCACAAGAATTTTGTCACAGGAGCGTTGTCAACATGTGTATGTGGTGATGTGTCTCTGCACTAGATGGATATATCATTTCATCAAATTCAGCACATCCCAGGTAGTTGTTCTGCTGTCAGATAGTTGGTAAATACGTGTACCCACTCATACGTCACTGCATTGGTATGTGACTCCTGTTGAGCGAACAAATGATAGCAAGCACAGCAGACGTAGGCTACCTGTTTCAAAACAAAAATCCCTGCAAAGAAAAAGCTCACACATGCACCACGTTTTGGGAGTTTGTCCTCGGGTTCATACGCTAATGAAAAACATGCTTGAATGCATATTCCTTTCTTGTACTTTGCACTGTCAACTTGAGTCACTCAACTCTCACTGAACATATGCCTAAGAAACGATTTGCAAGCGAGTTTCATTCATGGCCCAAAAGCAATTGCAGCTGAAGCATATCTTTGCCAGCTGTCAGGAAGAGGAGCAGATTATGCCTCATTGCTGCATACTATAATGCCCACTGCTGTGTGAAGCAGTGTCCACAGCTGAGTGAGGTCCTGCCCACGGCTGAACAGCATGCTGTCCAGTGCCATGCCCATGATTGCTGACAGCTGAGTGGTACGGTGGCCACTGCTGAGACAGGTGGCCACCAACCCACAGAGGGGCGGCCACAGCTGGAAGTGGCGGGCCCCACTCAGCTCGGCCTGCTGAGTCCACACTGTCCAAGAAAGCATTCAGAGCAGAAACATCTAGTTCTTCTAGAGCTGCCAGCTGTCCATAAGGCAACCCTCTGGGTGCATCTGCTGTTGCAGGCCGCTGCTCCTGTAACATCAAAGCAACCACTGAAACCGATACCATTAGCTAAGTTGGTGTGCAAGCCATTCTCCTGTGACATGCACGTAACATTGCCTCGTAAGACAGCTCAACATATTGCTTCATTCATGTCAATGACATCCTATTCTGAGATCAAAGAGGAAGAGATGTGACTTCAACCCTACAGTTGACAAACTGCAGCTGAGGTAAATAAGACTGCCTCTGGACATGTGCAGCAGAGCTCTGCAGACAATTTGAAAGCAGCAAGTGTATGCTTCCTGTGTTGCAACACAGACATGAGTTTTACGCACGTCACTGAAGTTCATGCGAGCTGACAGTTTGATGCAACTCGACTACATTCAGCAGGTGTTCTGCTATATGTTGTCAAGTCAAATCAGTGCAGACCAGCGACTGTTTAGCAGCAAAGCATACATTGGTCTGCCAAAACAGGACCTCATACAGGGAGCTGCTCAGGAGTGTACAAACCTGACTCTTGGGGAAGACACATGTTTAATGAAATGAATGCATGAGTGAAAGGTTGAATACCTGGGTCTCCCAGGCAGGGTGCCCTCGCAGCTTGCTTAGGGCCTCTGCATCTGCATAGGGGTTCACCCCGAACCCTACACCCCCAGCACAATCCCCCTTGACACCCCCTGTGCTATCAATCTGCATCACCCCCATGCCCTCAGGGCTCTGGCTTAGGGGTGGTGAATGACTAATCTGACGCTGCATGTGACTTGGCAGGTGACTCAATGGGCCTTGGGCATGGACTGCGCCAATGAGATCTGAATCCATGTGGCTCTGGCATGCTGCATTGGGCTGGTCAGATGACTGCAAGCTAGAGTCTAAGCTAGGGCTTGCTTCAAGCTCTTGCTTTCTTGCAAGTATCCTGCATAGATCAAATCACATTGTGATACATTCCCATGTTCAACTGTTGTTATAGCTGTTTTAAAAAACAAAGTCTATGTTTTTCTGTGCGATCGTGAGAATGCGGCTACTGGCCATAACCTGGGACAGATTTCAGTTGTTCACTTACAGATTTGCTCATTAGGTCCTTCTTCTATTGGTTCAGTCACTGGTTGATCATTGTGCAGCAGCATTGTGCAGCATGCCAAGAAGCTGGTCATGCCAAGATGTTGGTCATGCTGAGATGATGGTTGTGCTGAGCAGCAATGGTCACAATGGGCTGCAGTGCAGGGCTTTGTGGCAGTCTTGTACACATAGCATGACTCTGCCGTCATTTGGAAACAGGAAGCCGACATGAACAACCCAACAACATCATCAGCATCAAAAGTCATTTCCCCTGCAGATGACAGAAACTCCACATAATGCAGTGCCCTTGACATCAAGACACGCTGTTAGATAGGCATACGCCAAGGCACACTAGGTCTTGAGCAACTCCAAGTGGCCCTAGACCCCACCCCCTAGCTCCACCCTAAGCCCTGAATCCTAGCTCCACCCTAAACCCTAAACCCTGAACCCTAGCTCCAGCCTGTCATCAACATCATGACAGACCCAAAAGCAGACAGTTTGGCCCAAAACCTAGACCCAATTTAGAGCTGTACCTGGGATGAGTAAGACCCTGGCTGTGACTGTTAGTCTCCTGGCTGAGTCTACTTGGCAAGTATGCCTCAGAGTAGGCTCCTGTTTGATGAGCTACCGAGTGTGTCTCAGGTTGCATCCCATGTGCCATGACCCTCTGTGGGGTATCAGCTGCCTGGGCAGCTGCATGAGAAGCAGCAGCAGTGCCCAACACATGACTCTTAGCACAGCCTGCCACAACACACTTACTTACATGCTATGACCCAAAGAAATGTGTATATGAGATGCATCATGGCATAGAAACGTTGCTTTCTGGCAACAGCACGATGGTGAGTTAGTGTGTGTGGGGTTGAATTTTAGGCAACATTAGTGCAAGAGGTGTGTTTCTGTATTGTCGCACGTGTGAGTGCAAGAAGCTGATACCTTTGAGGTGAGCAAGCAATCCAAGAAGATGCTTCAATTTGCTACCTTGCACACAGCAGGCTGCTTATTCTATATATTTATTTTTATTGATCTAATACCTTACACTCTGGGGCGTGGAGCCAGATGTGCCTCATCAGACATCCTGGCTTGAAAGCACAGGTATGCTTGACTCACCATTTTGCGAGTGAGTCCTGATTGGGTGAGCAAACATCATGTCCATGCTCTTGCGCCGCCGCCTGGAAGCTTGCTTCAGCTCCTTGGCTGTCGGACTCTTGACAACGCGATGCAACGAGGGTGAATCTGACTGCTACAGGCAGCACGAGAAGAAGAGTCATTGCCATAAAACGAGGGTGAATCTGACTGCTGCAGGCAGCACCAGAAGAAGAGTCACTGCCATCCAATGGAGGTGAATCTGACACAAGAAGAAGAGTCATGGCCGTACAATGAAAATGAATGTGACTACCACCGGCAGCACAAGAAGAAGAGTCATGGCCATACAATGAAGGTGAATCTGACTGCTGCTGCAGCACAAGAAGAAGAGTCATGACCATACAATGAAGATGAATGTGACTACTATCAGCAGCATAAAAGGAAGACTTACTGCTACATGCAAGGAAGGTGAATGTGACTGCTACAGGCAGCACGAGAAGAAGAGTCATTGCCAGCACCAAATAGGAAAAGTGCGGTGCATTTGTACATACTGCCGTGAAGCTGTTACAATCCAATGCAATGCCAGACAATACAAAGGCTGCAATGAAAGAGTGAGCATGAGTAAAAATGCATCAACTAAGACAGGCTCATCTGTATCCTTTTGTGTCTCTCTTAGTCAAGCTGTGCTCTAATGATGATGCGTTACAAATGTAACATGCAATGTCGACCCTGCACATGTCAGGCTGTGTTTCCCAGGGCTGGCTGCTTACCCTAGGGCTTCTGGTGGAAGGGCTGTCTGGCAAAGTCCTCACCTCTTCAAAGACCATGCCCTGTACATGTGCAATAAGCTTCATATCTAGCTTGCAACAAGCCGGCCGCAAAGCCACCTCGGTCCTGTTGTTCTGATACTGTAGACCAGTGTGAGACAAAACCATTGCAATGTCTGTCCTGATGTCACCTGGCAGAGTTCTTAAACGACACTGATGGTGTTTCAGCATGAAGGCACCAGACGGAACTATTCTGTCAGCACATAATCCTACCTGCAGTGCTTCATGGCTGAAGTTGGTTTGTAAGCTGGGCAGACCCGTAGGCAGACCCCCCTTGGGTGCAGATGGGTATCCGGTTTGGACAGTGGTAGCCCCCTGCTGAAGCTGACTGCTGTAGCCATGAGACTCATGACCTGCAGAGCGGTTCCGGTAAGAAGGTGCCAAGTGTGCTCCCGCTTGTTGGGCTTCACATATTTGTCCTGTTTGTGAGCAATTTGTTGCAGCATTCAGCTGTCTGTACATGGCAGCAGAGGCAATGCCAGACGATGCCTTGTCCTCAATGCTCAGCTCAGCCTGAGCCCTGAGCTGCTAGCTCATAGCTTAGCCTTAGTCTCAGTTCAGCACCAGGGCCAAGTGTTGACATGCATTTATGCATTCACTCGCGCATTCTTTCACTCATTCACTCACCCATTCATTCACTTGTTTATCACAGGTCTTTTTTAAGGTTTGTGGTTACAATCCTGACTAGCTCCCTGTATGGGAGGTCCTCAGCAATGGCAACATGCCTTTGAGTGGCAATACAACACGACAGAATTCACAGCACATACATCTTCTGCAGATGTTCTGCAAGCAGCATTTAGCACCAAAGGGGCCACATAAAGGGGCCACATACAGCAGGGATGTGCATGGTTTTTACCTGTTGTGGCGCCGTCATGACCGTTGTAAAGCCCGCCTACTGTTGGCCCACCGCCATCATGGAAGCAGGCAGGCAGTAGGGTTGCCCCAGAGGTGATCCTAGGGTTGCCATGCCCTAAGCTGCCTCCAGGGTTCGGGATCAAATACCCGCCTGGGGGTACCCTGAAAAACTCTCCGGGGGCTACCTCTACCATGGGAGAGCTACTTGAGGCAACCGGCTGGGAATCTAAAGGTTCCTGATGGCAGCCAGCATGCATGTGACCCTGGTGTGATTGTCCCTGAGGAGTCATGTCATCACTGCTCTGCTTGGCTCTGTCAGACCAGTACGCCAAATTGTGCATCAGGTTGGGGTCATTTCCCGCCGTGACGGCCTTGAGTGGTACATTGGCAATGCCTCCTATGTTGTTTAGCATCAGGCTGTTGCTCAGCACCCCGCCAAAGGTCTCTGGCTCTGACTTGATACTAGGCGACATCCCTAGATCCCCCTGGTGAAGATCCCTTTCGGCAAGCAGCTGTGGGATGTCTAGATCTCCCAGGCTCAGCGCCAGCCGACTACCATAGCTTTGATGTGAATCTAAAGTAGGCACAGTCAGCACCTCAGCCTGACTAACTCCCTCCATTGGGTCAGATTCAGGTCCTGCCACCTCTGAGTCTGGTCTAGGTGAGTCTGAAGAGGGTCTTGAGTCCTCTTCAGAATCTGCATGGCGGCTCTGCTTGGGATCTCTCAGTGGGGATTCTGAATGATGCAGGGTCGGGCTAGGGTCTTCAGAAGGTTGAGCACTCTCCATGCTTGGACGTGACCCAAGGATGAGGTTTGAGCGCAGGTTGCGCCTGGGGGGTGGCGAGGAGGGCAAGGGCTTCTGCTGGGAAAGCCCTATCTGCAGCTCCTCCCCAACATCCTGCTTCTGTACATAGCATAAGCAAATATATCGTTGATGCAAAGGCAACAAACAGTTGATTGTGCAGATGAAACTTTGCTTTGAAGAGTGGATGAGGGGATGGATTGATGGGCGGATGATCATTGTATGCAGAATCAGTGTGTTCAGTGTATTCACTATATTTTTAATCCTGAAAAATATCAGTGTATTCAATTGAACGAGTACATCATCACATGTGAGAATGAAGACAGGAGCAAATGAAGAAAGCGACATACAGTTGTGCCTGCAGATCAGCAGCAGACATATTGCAAGCAGTCCCACATAAGGTTTGCAAGGCAGGTTTCAGCCA
>JAABUO010001569.1_pt1 | contig 29439 bp, 41 predicted proteins | sample 5559291 | NCBI WGS metagenome assembly JAABUO01 (sample SAMN10711878, study PRJNA513372) | rock metagenome | isolation source: Antarctica rocks | place: Antarctica: Victoria Land, Finger Mt sud | reverse complement strand
GCACTTGCGCGCACCCTTCCCATGTAGCATGCCCTGTAGCTGAAGCCCTTCCCCCCCGCGCCACAGCGGAAGTCTGATAATAATTCACAAGAGGTAGCGGTGATGAAGGGGAGCCAGGAACTTGATAGGCAGAATACCTTAACCAGGTTTTACTTGGGAAGGCTGGACAATGGTTGCGCAATGAATGTGGAGGCAAACACATGCCATCATTTGCTGAGCATGCACTGTTGAGAAGGCAATGTCGTGTACAGCGGCGCAGCGAGCCAGTAATGAGCAAGACCCTTCCATTATGAGTTTACCCCTGGCCTTTTACGTTTGAGAGGTTGCGTATGAATGTTATCTCTGAGCTGAACGTTCACAGAGCTTGCAGCATACACTGTTCAGAGATTATTTGCTTCGAGACAATTGCTCCGGCAATAAGGTACCTCCTTGCTGGAGTGGTTTGGGTGAACGTGCTGTAAGCCGCTCACCAGCACCTTTGCCACGTGACGTCCCTTGCGTCTCGTGTGTGTGATGCTGTGAGCAGAGCGGCGGACGTGTGTGCTTGGTGGCCGCACACGGCGGTACCACCGGTCTTATGCCATTTATAGACATTGGCGGGCTCGCTGCTTGTGACGGATCTCAGTGAGTTGGCACTGATCCCCACGTCCAGGGGCTGCTCGGTCAACTAGATCACGCTTGCGCAGGGTAACCATGAAGCTCACCTGCGTTGCGCTCGCGGCATGCATTGCGCTCGCGGCCGCGGCTGCGCCGGCGCCGGGCCCCGGCATAGACGCCCAGGCGCTGGTGTGGCCCTCGTGCCACGCTCCTTCAGTCTTTGTATCAGTATCCTGCGGAGCCGGCTGTTACTCATGCTCAAACGCGTGGCAGCTATGGCGCAGTCAGAGTGTGCACCCACTGAGGCTTGGCGTTTTGTGGCGGACTCACCTCCCACGCTGTGAAACGCTGTGGTGCTAGAGTATGTCTGTGTGCAAGCGCAAGCATCTGAGTTTGCGGCCTTGCGCGGCGCGCAGAGCGGCACGGGCCTCCTGTCGCAGCCGACCGTGCTCGGCCAGGCCAACCAGGTCCTGCACCCGGAGTCGGGGCCATACGCGCCCGGCCAGAACCTGCTGCCGCTGGGCAACCTGCGCACCGTTGACTTTGGCGGCCCCTACAACAACGGCGTCTACAACCTCAGCCTCCTCTCCGTGCAGGAGAACGAGATCAAGGGTGCGTCCCTGCCAGCTCTGCAGGCGTCAAGCGGCCTGCGCTCCACCGCTTTGGTGGTGTGGAGGTATCTTGTGCCGCACAGTTTGCAACCAGGTGTGCTGTCAGGTAAGTGAGGGTGAGGAGTTGGTTGGCGAGGTTGGCGAGGTTGTCGCATGATTTGCAATTCATATAGAGACACACAGAAATGAACAGGCGTGCTATGACGCTTGCACCGTGCGCGGCGCACAGCGGGCATCGCCGCCAAGATGAACTACACCGACATTGACATCATCCGCTTCCTGACCAACGTCGAGTGCCTGGAGGGCCTGTTTGACACGTGGGGCACCTTTGGCCATGGATTCATCAACAACCTGGAACTCGGCGGGCCGACGCCCATCGGCGCAAAAGCAGCCAAGCTCACCGAGGCCACCCGCCCCTTCCTGGAGGAGGTCGCGCTCAACGAGCAGGTGCGCTGCGCGGGGCGCACGGGCAGAAGGCCTGACTGTGCTCGTGTGCTGTGCAGCGCAAGTGTGCGCTCCCGTAAGGGTATGAGCGGGCGTGCTGCAGCCTAGCGTGGGCAGCACATTTTCAGCTGTGCTTAAGCGCTCTGGGTCGTCATGGCAGCGTTGCAGGCGCTTTGGTTACTGAGCCAGGAGCTGCGGCTGTCGCTGACGCGCTCTGCCGTCCGCAGGGCCACGCGCTGTTCACGCGCCAGGCAGGCAGCAGCGACCCCTGCCCGCTGGTGGACTTTACCGGCGGCTTCAACGCCTTCTTCGCCGCCGCGTATGGCCTGCCCGCGGGCCAGACCATCCAGCAGAAGTATGGCGCCGCCTTTGGTGCGCCCTGTTGTGTGCGAGAAGCCTTGCAATAGCGCGCTGGTGCAGGCATATCAGTGTGTGCACAGCTCCAGCGTGGCAGGCTCGTGTGTGTCCTGACCGGCCTCCTTATCGGCACGGCAGCAAAGCACACGCTCGTTTGGGCGTTTGCAGATTGTCATACCCTAACCCTACGCTTATGTGCGCGCCAGACCCGTTCCAGGATGAATTTACCTATACGCTGTGAGTCTCCCTGGAGCCCACGGGGCCCGCTCTTGTTGGCCCGAGTTCTGCTGGCCTGCCCGCAAGTCTGCACGCTGCAACGCGTCTCAGTCCTTGCGTGCACAGTGTCAGTAGATGCGTGACGAGGCCGCCACCAAGCAGGCTTTTAAATTAGCCTGCTTCAGCAGATGCGTATCGAGGTTGCCACATTTATAAACCTCAAGTCGTCTTGTTGCCAAAGCAGACACCGTGCAGGTGTGTGCTGGCGCTTGAGGAGCTGGGCGCGACCGGCAACAAGGTGAGTGCAGCCGGCTGACCGAAAACATGTTTAAAATGTGGCAGCTTTGATACGCATCTTTGAAGGGAAGTATGCCAGTGGGAGTATGTGTCTTAGTCCTAGTTTTGGAGTAAAGGTATTTATGATGTCAAATAATACGCAAACGACTTCTGGGGTCATGTGTGTGCCGCCTGTGCTCACCCGCGCTGCGCGCTGACAGGGCCTAATCGGGCTGACGACCAACCCCGTCCTCGCCAACGGCATCGCCGGCCTGGCGACGAGCGCGACCGCGCAGGCCGCGGTGGAGGTGCGGCCTTCGACTTGCACTAGGCGGCTGACACACTTAGCATGTGTCTGCAGCGCGTGCTGCCCCTGCTGCCACACTGGTGCCTTTTTGCGCTTGCGGCCGTGCAGGACGGCTGGCCTTGCGCATGCGCCCTCCGCACGCCAGCACTTGACCCGGTCCTGCTTGGCCGCGCAGCGCATGCTGCTGTGGCAGTTCCGCAACAACATTGTGGCGCCCTTCGGCGAGACCGTGGAGCAGGTGTTTGCGCGCATCTCCTCGCTGCGCGACAGCCTGGACGGCCCTCAGGTGCGGGTTAGGCACAGCAGAGGGGAAGGGACAGAGCTGCCCAGTGAGAACATGGGTGTGGCTGCATGGCTGCATGACAGTTGCGCAAGTGGTGGCAAAGGTGTCGGTTGTCTATGCTACCAGTGCAGCCGGCGACCTGCCCTCCTGCACAGTGCTTTCCGCCGTCCTTGCCTATCAAGATGAAAGGTTTCTGCCAGGCATGCAAGCCCAGTGGTCGTTATAAAGACATTACATGTTGCTGGCTTGTGCGTACCTGCATGCCACAGTATTTGACAAGTGTTTGTGCGCGCGCAGCTGGACGACCAGGGCCTGGTGCAGGCGGACCCCCGCAACATCGCCGTGCAGGACCAGTTCCCTAACATGATCCCCACCGACATCCGCGGCCTCACCTTCTCACGCACGCCCCAGATGGTGCGCCGCTCTCTGCTGCATGCACAGCCTTGTGGCCGTGCTCTGTGCTGCTGCAGCAATCCCATCTTTTGACGGCGCTGGCTTACTGATGTGTGATTGGTTCATGCGCAGCCTGGCCACCCTTGTTGCTGGTCAAAATACGTACCCAAGGAAGGTTGTGAGCAGTTATTATGTGTACAAACTGACGCTCCGCGTGTGCGCGCGGCGGCAGAACATCAACGTCCTGACGCTGGGCAGCCCCAACGGCATCGGCGTCTTCTTCCCCAACGGCCTGAACGGCGTCATCACCAAGCCCACCGGCTACAACGCGACCGACTCGGGCGTCGAGGACATCCCCAAGCACGCCATCTCGTCCGGCCAGGTCTGCTTCGCCATCAGCGTGCCTGCGCTGATATTTGGCTATGTATGTGAGAGCGTCATGCGGGACTGCTCCCATGGCCATGCTGCATGCCATGTTGCTTGTGTGCCAGCCCACACAGCATGTCACTTGTCTGGCACAGTCCTTTTCTAGCAAAGTCCCTGCAGTGCGCCAGCCTATAAGCAAGACACATGTGCTATAGTTTTTGTCCCCAGCAATGGTAGTGTAGTGGCACAGAGTTAGGTGAGCGCATTCACGCACATGTTGGGTGCTTTGTGCTGCCGGGCAGCAGAGGTGCGGCAGGGGGTGTGCGCTGGAACCAGCGGCGGCCTGACGGCCTTGCTTTCACACGCGCGCAGGAGACGGTGTCGGCGCTGGGCGCTATTTCGCCGCCGATCACGGGCCCCACGCCCGCCACCGTGCCCGGCCAGGAGTTCATCTCGGAGGCGATCCCGACCATCCGCGACGACGGCACCCCCAACGGCCGCGGCCTGCTGCCGCCGCCTGCGCCGGGCACCTACGCCATCCAGGGCTCCTAGGTTGAGGTTGTGCACGAGGGCGAGGGGCGTGTACGAGTGGGAAGGGTAATTGAGACAGCGCCAAGGGCAAGGCCCCTGCCATTTTCCTTTGCACAGCTCTTTTCTTTCTCCTAAGAGTAGGACGCAAGCACCATGCAAACATGGCGCGGCTGCAATGTACGCAGCGGCATGCATTGCACCCTAATGCATGAAGCAAGCCGTGTGGGTGCAAAATCTGCACTCCATGATGCGGTTGCTGTGGCGGCGCGAGGGTGCGCCACGCATGCAGAAGCATACTCAATTTTTTTCCAACCCCTAGGGCCAGGGGAACCAGGCTATGCGCCCCTGGCCCTGACCACCTTTTGGCACCTGTAAGTTGTGTGGCTGCTAGATGTGGGCATGGTGGGCTCTTGCCTTCTGCGCAAGGCAGAGGGCATGGTTGCAGAGTACCACCACCATTTTATATACAAGTACTTGCACTCAGAGTGTGTGCCTCAGCGCGTCTCCTTGGGTGTCACAGCGGAGGACGACGATGCGTGCATGTGCTTCTTTTCCCGTCTAGCATCTGCTGCTGTACTTCCCACTCTTGCTCTATGAAGTTCACATGAGCTTTGCAGCGGCAGTGTGCTTACGAGCGGCAGTATGTCTGTATGTGGTTGATGAACAGAAGTTGACGAACACAGCACACTGATGCGTGATGGGTGAGGAACTGATGAGGGCTGTGGTCCATTGACGGGGTATAATGCAAGTATAGGCTAGCGAAGATGAGTGTGCGCAGCTGGGAGGTGGTTTCAGCAAGTTACACGGAAGGCCATGCTGTCATGGTAACACGTTATGAAGCACCTTGAGACTGCAAGCTGATGCATTTCTAGTGCATTCTCCAGTGCTTCTCAGAGCTTTGCCATCAGAAGCAGGCATCAAGGTTACCCTGTTTGTATGGTAACATACAGACCAATGATCATTTACAGCTTTTTACAATGCTCTATGACAGTGCTCCTGCCCGCACACACCTAGCGCTGCCCGCACCGCCACACAGTTGGCGCACTTGAGAGCGGGGGAGGCTGTTTCAAGGAATGCGCAGTACTGCTCAAACAGTCCATGCTACGCCCTTGACGCCAGAAAGGTGCCGATCAGGAGGCAGCCTGGAGCGCTGCGCGTGTCGCCCATGCGCAGGGGGTCCGGCACACGCTGAAAATTGATAGCTCAAAGCTAGTGCGCATCATCAAGGCCCCTCGGACCTGCAGAGAACTGCTGTGCATGCGGGCGGGCAAAGTGCATGCGACAGTCCTTGCTGTGCGTCTGACGCATCAAAGACACTGACATAATGGTGCAGACCCGCTGCGGCAGAGCAGGAAGCCTTCTGATTGCTGCCCCGCCACAGGGATCATGACGCCGGGCCCTCTGAAGGGGTTGCACACGGACACATTGTTGAATAGCCATGATAATTGCTCAACACGCTGCCACGGCGTGTGGCTGCTCGCCGGACGGGCAGTCCTCGGCGCCGCCAAACCAGGCGCCCGGCCGCGGCGCTCCAAGGCAGGTGCTGTTGCCGCGCCAGCCACCAGCCTATGACTCGCTGCCGATCTCGCTGCTCTGCTCAGAGTCAGCGACGACGGCGCCAGCGATGCTGACGACTGTCTGGTCGTCAGCGGCCAGCCAGTTCAGGCGGATGTGCGCATTCTGGACGAAGACCTGCGGTGGGTCGGCCCCGTCCACCAGCTGCGCGCACCCCGCGGGGCCAGGGCGCTCAGGCTCGCATGTATGACCAAGACACAGGTCAATGGCGTCGCCCATGAGACAATGGTGAGCACACCATGCACTCACTAAATCTGTCTGGTGCCTAGGCCGGCCACATGTATCTGACAGCCTCACACAGGCTCCTATCGTCCAGAGCTCACGGGCTGGCAATCCGTGGATGCATCCAGCAGCCCGGGCCGCAGCGGGATGAAGGCGGATCCGCGCGGTGTATGCCGACCTCAGTCCAACAGGCCCACATGCTGACAGGCAGTCATGCTCTCTCGGCATGCAGCGACCCATGCAGAGCCATGGCGGCGATGTGAAGGCGGGCGTGCGCGCCTGCAGGCGCGGCAGGCAGTCATCGACGTGGCGGCCCTGTAGCCTGACCAAGATCGTCTTGCCGTCGCCGACCGCGATGCGCATCAGGCAGAGGCGCGTCTGCGCGGGCGTCAGGAGCGTGGGCGAGTCGAGCGTCGCTGGCATAAGCTCCCCGCATGCCGCCCCTGCCGCTGCAACCCACGCAGCGGGAAGCGGCGAGCGGGGCATGCCATAGCCGCACACACTCTGGCCGGGTCGGCGACGCGCCTTTCTTGGGCGCACCCAAGCGCAGGAAAGCACGCGTCCTCTACCAGCTCTTGCCCACCAATCCGTGGGCAGGGTGCATGGTACGGTGACCATGGCCCGCGACTGCTTCAGGCCCGCCAGCCCGCCGGCAAGAGCATGGGCAACCACTGCTGCTACAAGAGAGGGAGGGCGACCAGGGCCTTGGGCCGTGCGCGCCTGGTTGCCGCGCCTGCTTGCCCAATCCTCAGCGGCGCCCACGCTGACCAACGTGCCGTCGATGCTCGTGCGGTCGCCAATCTTGCCGTCCGGCCGCACGGGCTCCTGCACCTGTGCGGGGCCACCACGACACGGGTCGGGCGTGCCTATGTGAACAAGCCGCCCTGAAACCATGCGCCAGCAACCCGGATAACACCTGCCCATCGTCCGCACCGCCCTGTGTGCAAGCAGCACATGGCACATGCCACGCTCACAACCGCAACGCTGTGCTGGGTGTGGCACGTCTGGCACAGCATAGCAGGCAGTGCGCATGGCCTGGAGCAGCAAACGGCGCTGGGCGCTTGAACGGTTAGTATGACTGGCATTGGGTGGCCGACCTGCAATGATGTGGAGCCTGCGACAGCCAGGTCCAGCAACGCTGATTTCCTGCGCGGTCGCCCTTGCTTCAGCCACGGATTAGAGCGCGCTACTAAACCGGTTTGCGGCGCGCGGGCCAGGTAGGCACACTGCTGTGGACTGATCAACTGCTGGTGCCAGTGCCGACAAAAGCAAAGCGCACGAGGCGCCCTGGCTTTCCCAGCACGAGCTCGCCGCCGTGCACGCTCCCTTTCGGGACCACGGCCGAGAAGCACTTCTGGAAGGCTGCCTTCAGCGTGGCATCCGCGCTCTCGCCCGTGAACGGCCTGGCATCTGCGTCACCGGGTCAGCAGGATGTGACCTTCTCTGCAATGCTTTTACGTGAGCAGCGCTAGTGACGCGCAGCTACGGTTCTTGCAAGTTGCGCCAGGCAACTGCACTGGCAAGTAAGGCGCGTGGCTGGTTCTAGTACTATGGACAACAGGGCTTGTGGCGATTGGTGTCCAAGGCTTTCCGCTTCACATGGGAGCGCACCAACGCACTCCAGCACCGCCTCCTCCGATCGGGCACCGCCGGGCCAGGCTCTGGGGACCCAGCCTGCACTAAGCACTGGCACCGCCATTGCACACGGTGTCCTGCTTTGCGCGAGTCTCTCTGGACGCTCCTCAGAGTCCAAGGCAAGCATATGGAAGAGGGTTGTTGCGCCCGGCAAGCAACTTTGAATGCATCTGTCGCAGACTTCTTCCGAGAACATCAGCTCGAGCGCTTGGGGCTGAGTGGACTCAGCCAGTGGACCACGACGGACCATCGGCGAGACGGTATGCTACTAAGCACGACCAGTCGGTTGTTGCCAGGGGTGGCAGGAGCCCCAGGGACCGAGCGGGCGAACCAGGAGGCCAGGAAAGGGGACCAGGTGCAGGAGTCGGCGGTACAGGCGAGTACTGAGGCAAAGGCTAGCGACGCCGAAGCAGCGCTAGCAATAGGCTGGGTGGCTCCCACTGTTACGGGTGCGCAGGCCGGCGTATCTAGGTAGCCCCTCGGGGCACACATAGTGTGCGCGGTGCTGGCAATGCGTCCTTACAGCCTTGGCAGGCACATGAGCACTCGGACTCACCTTGTGGCGGCAAGGAGCGGTCTGGCAGGGGGGTGCCTTGGATGCAGGCTTTAGCATGGGCGCTGGAAAGCCCACTGACAACTGCTGGCCATTGTCAGGCAGGCCCGCGTGCAGAGTCTGGGGGCCCATGCAGCTCCGCACTAGCTGCTAGTTGTGTTCTATCTATGGAAACCCCGCAAAAGCCACGTTATGGGCAGTAGTGCTAACGAGCGGCAGCATGTCTGTATGTGGTCAAAGTTGACGAACAGGGTACACTGATGCCTGGACGGTGGGTGAGGGTCTGCTGCGGATTGTGGTCAGCTGCGGTCTGGAAATGCTGGACGTGCGCTGCTGGGAGGTGCTTTCAGCAATATACGGAGTCATGCCGTCTATGTAAGTCCGTTGTGAGGCAATGTACATATGCACCAGCCTGTAATCTGCCAACTTTCTGTGCTTCTCAGAGCTTTGCCGTGCGTGCACAATCGAAAGCAGCTCTAGTGACCCATGTCAGGTTACCACAATGACGTTGAACACAAAAAACTCTGCCTGCAAGGCTGCATGACAGTGGGTGAGACCATCTCAATGGACAGCATGCATGTACACTGTTTACATCCTCTGCATCCATCATGTGAAAATCACATGAGAAAGCAATGACACCACACGCTCCTAGAGACTTGCTTCCAACCATTGGCATTCCCTCCACACTTCCCTAGCACAATAGGAAAGAGCAATGGCGTTCTAGCATGCCTGTCTCTACATATCTGATACTGGGTACCACCCATACGGTCAGATGTGCGCGTCACAGACACTTCCTGTTCAATTACAAACGGGGCAGAACGGGTTAGACCCCAGCCAAAAGAATAATGGGATTCTAGCTTGCCACAGACACCATCACCACCTCATCACACCTTGTGAAGTTTTGGCGCACTTGAGTGTCCATTCACCCCGCTCTGCTCCTTGCACTCTGGGTGCGCAACCTCTATTGGTAAGTGGCCCCCATTGCGCCAAGCCTGCTTGTCAAAGCACACTGCGCTGTTGCATGCAGGCGCACGCAGCGCTGCCACGCTTCCCCTGCTTCCTGACGCCCGCAGACGCGCAGCTACGCCAGGTGGCAGGTGACGGCGGGCAGCGCCAAGCACAGGCGTGCGCAACTATCTGTAGCGCTGCTCACCTGCTGCAGAGCGCTCAAAGGCTACTGCAACCCGTGCGGGCTGCTGCAAACCCCAAAAGAACCACCCTCTGTTCCTGCCACCAGCACAACGCACACGCACACACGCCGCTGCAGCCAGCGCGTCTGCCACCGCCGGCATAAGTGGTAAAGCGGCCGAGTCCCAACCTCGCCATCCCTGCGTCCAGGACCCTGGCGGACCAGGGCCCGCTCACTGCGCGGCAGGGTCATTGCGCAGCTGCGGGTCCTCGTCCGCCAGGCGCTGGTACCCAGGCGAGCCGCCCTGCGCCAGCCGGAGGCCCCTGCCGGGCCGCCACACACTCCGCACGTCACCACACCAACGGCAGCCTCAGCAGCGAGCGCCGGCACTCGCACACCAGGAGTGTGCACACCAGGAGTATGCATGGAAGCCACATATGTCGCTTGCATGGTGACCTAATTACGCTGTGTTCATGATGTAACTTGCAGGTGCATACTTTAAAACCAACAGCACGCCGCCAGACACACTCAGAATAGAGGGAGAGAACGACCGACCGGCAGCCCGTCAGCGGACGCCAACCGAGGCTGAACCTTGCTTCCCCGACCTTGCCGCCGCCACACACTCTACAAGCGCTTGCAACCTTTGGGACAGCGTGTTCACGCTGCGCACGACGCTGAGCGCCGGAGCGTGCCGCGCACAAGACTGATCGCCGCAGCAATAGCGCCCGCGTCACCGCTGCAGCAGCACCTCGATCAGAACACTTGGCAGACCACAAACAGTCAGCTTTGACGCCCGCCGTGATGTTCCAATGCAGGTGCCCGCAAAACTTGGGAAAAAACCCTATCAGGGCAGCGACGCACCGCAGCCGCGCGCCGCGCCGCGCGCCGTCGGGCAGCAGCGCGCCGTCGGCGCCCGCGTCGACGCTCCAACGCCGCGGCAGGCCGGACATGTCCTGCGGCAGCGACACCGCGCGCTCGTAGCTGCGCCCCGGGCCGCCCGGTCCGTCGTCGCCGTCCTGGTTCGCCAGCTGCTGCCCCGACATCACAACCGGCAGCCGCGCCGGCGGGCGCCCCGAGCCTGCACCGCGACCACTGGTGAATCAGGCCTATACAAGAGCGCTATCCTGCCTGTCGATCGGCGGCAGTGATCAAGCCTGGGCCACCATGTCTGCAACCCATCAGAGCCGTTGACTTGTCAACCCCTAGCGACCAGCCCACCGCCCCGCTCTGGCACCAGCCAAACACGCAGACGGCGCCGCCGACAGACGCTGTACCAGCGTACAAGCGCTCGGCAGGCCGAGGTGCCCACCCCGGGGCGTGACGCTGCCGTTGCCGCCGCCGCCGTCGTTGCCCCCGCGGCCGCCGCTTCCGCCGCCGCCGCCGCCGCCCTTCTTGCACCGGCTCCGCACCTGGGCCGCCAGCGCGTGCACGTCCGACACGAGCGCCAGCGCCTGCGCGCGCGCGCCGCATATTGCCACAATTGCGCTCGCCCCCGTCGCACAGCCCAAGCTCGCGGCACACTGCGGCCGCACTGCGGCTTGGCAGCGCTGCTCAGCTCCAAGCGAGCGCCCGCATGCCAGCGCCTGGCTGAGAACCAAAGCGTGGGCGCACACGCCTTGCTTCCCAGGCGTCCTGACCGGGCATGCTCGATTCTTCGACGCATACATTGCCCAGGAGCTCCAGTCCAAGGCGCACACCGCACCTCACATTTCCCTGCAGGTTTTAACGAGCGGAGGAAAAGTGGTGCACGGAGTGCCCGCCCGCGCCCCCCAGCACGTCCTCAGCCCGCCTGCAGACGGTGGGCGAGGGCGCTAGGTTAAGCAGGCCCGGCCCGCATGCCGGGCAAGGCGGGGCGCCACCTGCTGCATCGCGCGCTGCACCACCGAGCCGGGCTCCTCCTCGCCAAACGCGCCGTCGGCCGGCGGCAGGCCCAGGCGGCCGCGCGCCTCGGCGCTGTCCGCGTCCTCGCCCAGCAGCGACAGCGCGCCGCTCAGCATGTCCGCCGCGCGCTTGGCCTTGTCCATCTGCGGGGGCCCCGTGGCAGGGTTTGGCGAGACCTCGTGGCCGGCCCTGACAAGGCCTGGTGGCTGGCATGTCCGCCGCGCGCTGCGCCGCACGTCCGTCTGCCGGGACTGCGCGGCACGCTTTGGCATGACCATGGGCGCATGACATGCATGGCATGCGACGAGTGAGAGTACATAGGACATTTGAAAGGGGGCGCTGTTGGGAACGCGTATCCGACCTTTGTGTGTCCTGCTCCAGCTGTCACCCGCACGCTGTAAGCTGTCACCCGCACGCTGCTTGGCCCACGCTCAGCACTGTGCCCACGCGCCACCATGGGCCCCACGGCAAGCGCTACGGCACGTGCACAGAGCCTGAGCATGTCGCTGGGGGGACACGGAGGCTGCGCGGGCGCGCCAGCTGCTGCGAGACGTGCTGCGGCTGCGCCGGCAGCGGCGAGGGCGGCGTCTGCAGGCGCTTGAGGCCGACCGCGGCCGCGCGCGCGATCGCGTCGCGCGCGTCTACCTCGCCGGCGGCCACGCTGCGCAGGAAGCGCGCCGTGGCCTCGCCCGTCTCGCCCACCATGCCTGCCGCCGCGCGACGGCGAGGCGTCAGCCGCGGGCGAATGAACGCTGTGGGCACTTGCCGCGCTTGACATGCGTGGCAGATATGCCGCATGTGACATGCGTGGCATCGGCGGGCTGTCCTGAGTTGTGAGTCCTGGCGAACTAGCATCGGAACACGCTCAGAGCAAAACAAGGTCAGGACCTGAAAGCGTGGCACGGTCCCTGCCAAAATTGGCTGCCTGACCGCCACGCCCGCCTCAGGTAATCAGACCTGGGGCACACACGGGCATTGTGGCGAGTCGCAGCTCTTCGCAGCTACCGCAGCGCCCCAGCGCAGCCCTGCACTCCCCTGGCGGTGGACGGCTGCACAACAGCTCTCCAGCGCCATGGCCTGGCCGAGGCGGGCAACCCCAGCCACGGGCGGCCCGAGCTGCCGGCCGAGGCACCGGGGCGCGCCCGCGAAGACGCCGTCGGTGTTGGCCAGCAGCTCGGCGGGTGTACCGTACTCGGCGGCGCGCCCGCGGTCCATGACCAGCACCGCGTCCGCGTCGATGACCGTGTGCAGCCGGTGCGCGATGCTGATCAGTGTGCAGTTCACAAACTCGTCGCGCACCTGCGCGACGACGGGGGGCCCAGCCTCGCGGCCGCGCATCGCCCCAGCTTTGGGAGCGCCGCGGCGCCAGACCGGCGCGCGCCCACATGCTCAAATACGCTCAGAGCGACAACCTACCCGTGGGTATGACTGCAGGTTGCCTGCCCCCCTATCACACAAAGGACCACGGTCTCTCTCCCGCTCCCCCCTTGCAAGCGTGCATTGAATGCTGCTGTGACTAGTGCACCTGCAGTCTAAAGGCAGCCCCCAGCCAACAGCGGCACAGGCTGCGCGCAGGGGCGGGCCGGGGCGCGCCGTCTTCTGGATGAGGGCATCGGTCTCAACGTCCACATTGGCCGTGGCCTCGTCCAGCACGAGGATCTGCCGCCCGCACACAAGAGCGTGAGCAGTGCGGCGACTCGGCCCCGTGCCTCCCGTCCATCCGAGTCCGCAGGCACGGGCCGGCCGCGCCAGGGTCCCGCCGCTTCTATGTGCAGGCCCACTGACCGCGCCCAGGCAGGTCCCACAGCCTGGGCCAGGCTGCTTGGGCTGGCTGGGCTCAGGGACCAGCTGACCCTGACCCTACCCTGGCCGTGCGCGGCAGCTCGTGCACCGGCGTGCACCGCCGCTCCCGCGCCGCGACATGCAGGTGCGCTGCTCAACACCTCCGTATCCAACCAGCCCTGCGCCGCGCCCAGGCGCCGGCGCGCGGCCAGCCAAGCACCTCAACCATCCTGCACCCAGAGGCCAGCGAACGGCCAGCCAAGCATAAAAAGCCGCGCAGCCGGCATGGCGGCGCGCGGCCCCTACAACCATGGCGGGGGCACCCGCCCCGCCCAGGCCATGCCTTGCTGTGGCGCAGCAGCGCGTGCGCGAGCGCGACCAGCTGCTTCTGGCCCGCGCTCAGCGGCGCGCCGCCCTCGCGCAGCACCAGGTCCAGGCCGAGCGGCGACGCCTCGGCCACGCCCGCCAGGTGCGCGCGCCGCAGCGCCGCCCAGCACTCCGCGTCGCTGTGCTCGCCGAACGGCGTCAGGTTGAAGCGCAGCGTGCCCGTGAAGAGCACCGGCACCTGCGCGCAGGCCCGCGCGCGTCGGCATTGCGGCGCGCCTCGAGGCGCGCCGGGTTGGAGCGCGGCGTGCGCGTCTGAAGCGCTTGCGCCCGCGCCTACAGTTCTCACGCCCAAGCGCGTCAGATCTGGGCCGCAGGCCCTGCGTTCCGCGCCGGCGGTGCGGCATGTTCACAGGCAGCGCCGACGCACACAGCTGTGCAGCACCGCCGCGTCTGTCCACGGCTCGCGCGTGCAGGGCGCCGGCCTGGCACGGCCGGCGCATCCAGGCCCGCGCCACGAGCGCCGAGCGAGGCGCGCGCTTCTCCCGCCACGCGCGCGGATCGCGCGGAGGCTGCCGCGGCGCGGCCCACGCTTGCCGCGCGCCGGCGGCGCACGCGGGCGCGGGCGCGCGGGCGCGCGCGGGCGCGCGCCTGCGGGATGATGGCCATGGACGCGCGCAGCTGCTCCACGCCCAGCTTGGCGATGTTGATGCCGTCGATGACGATCGCGCCGCTGTCCAGCTCCTGCGGCACGCGCAGAGGTTCGCGGGTTGCCCGTATCGCATAGAAGGTAACAGGTTGCCTGTGCCGCGTACAAGGTAACAAGAGTGCCGGCGGCAACGGCGCCGCTGTCCAGCTGCTGCGGCACATGCGGGGCCTAGGGGCCATCCTTGTCGCACGGAAAGGCACACTGAGGGTAACAATGACAATGGCGCTGCTGCCAGCGCGGCGCACACGAGCTGTGACGGGCGGCCCTGTGGCCGGCGCGCATGCGTACCCTAACCCTGGCCAGGATCGCCGGGCGCGCCTGCAGTCGGAAGAGCGTGTTGATGAGCGAGGACTTGCCGGCGCCGGTGCGGCCGACCACGCCGCAGCGCGCGCCCGGCTCCACCGTCACGCTCAGGCCGTGCAGCACGAGCGGCAGGCCCGGCCGGTAGCGCATCTTCACGTCCTGGAACTCGACCTGCGCGCGCGCGCGCGCCGCCGCTCGCGGGGCGGCTTGTTGGCGCGCCGCAGAGCTGCCCGCAGACGTCTCGGCGGCGCGCCGCGGGAGCGCTCGCGCCCCCGTGCGGCGTGCGCACGCGCGCCTCAGGCGCACGTGCCGCCGGCCCTAGAGCACCGGCTGCCCCCTTGCTTGACCCAAGCGCTCCACACAGACTGCAAAGATGGCAGGTTGAGCAACATGCAGCCCGGCGGCTAGCACGCGTGCATGCTGACGTAGAGCAGACAGCACAGCCGACCTGCTCTCTCAAGACCGGCCAGGATGCCACTTTGACTGCTGATCCAAAATTGTGCTGCTCGGGGCTGCGGGGTGGGTGCCACCTTGCCGGCGGGCGGCCAGCCGTCCGGCTTGGCCCCCGGCAGCTTGGCCGGCGCCTCCTGCGGCAGGCTGCAGAACTCGTCGATGCGCTCGACCGCGTTGAAGCTGTTCTCCGCGATGCTCGCCAGCCGTACCTGCGCTCGCCGCCGCAGCGACGGGGCGTCAGCATCACAGGCGCGCGCGGCTCGTTCTGGGCGGCACCTCGTGCGCGTCATGGCTTAACTCGGCCCTGACTGGGCTCGTATTGGATGGCAGGTTGAGGACCTGCGACGGGGCGGCCTGCATGGGTGTGGCTCGTCAGTGACAACGCTGGAGCGGGGCTGGGCCGTTGTATGCGGCTCTGCGCTGCACATGCATGGATCATAGTTGTCACGGGCCTGGGCTGCGGGAGGCGGGGCGGGCGCGCGCGCCGTGATGGACGTGAGCTGCGTGATGGTGAGCGCGTACGAGAGCACCAGGCCAAACGTGGACGCCGCGCCGCGCTGCTCGACGGTCAGCGCGGCCGCCGCGAACGCCGCCAGCGCGCCCAGCGTCTCCAGGCGCACGCTCAGCCACCTGCGCGCCAACCCTATGTTCAGCCACCTGCGCCCTAACCCTACTCAGCCACCTGCGCCCTGACCCATGCTCAGCCACCTGCGCCATAACCCTATCCTCAGCCGCCTGCGCGCACGCGCGGCCGCTCGGCCACACACAGCCCAGATGTGCCCCTCCTTCGCCGGGCCCCGGACGGGCTGCTCGGCCCGGCACCATGCAATGTGTCTCTCGTGAGGATAGCCCTGCATGGTCGCTGGCGCAGCGCGGCGGGGCGGCGCGCCGGTTCATGGACATGTTGACGAGCGACATGACGACGCTGGCGTCGACCAGGCGCGCGTTGCGGCTGGCCAGGCGCTGCTCGGCGCGGTATGCGCGGATGGTCGGCAGCCCGGCCAGCGCCTCGCCCAGCGATGAGTACACCGGCGAGCGGCTGATGGAGTCCAGGCGCTTAATCTCGCGCACCGACGCCTGTGTACAGGGTTATATTAGGGTTTGATTAGGGCGCTCGGGCGCGCTCGGGCGAGCTCGGGCGCGCTCGGCACAGGCCGCGCCCGACCGGGGTTTACGACACGCCCGGGCTTGCGCAACGCGTGCGACCAAGCCCCGCGCGAGCGCACTCGGGCTCTCACTGCGATGCTTTGCATGCGGCGGGGAGCTGGCTTTGCTTTGCTGGCCTCGCAGGACTGGCGGCCTTGCTGTGCCGGTGGTCTGCTGTGGCTGCGAGGTGAAGCACCAAAGCAGGTCACAGGCACAGCACGGCCGCAGTCCTGCGAAGCCCGCAAGGCAAAGCCAGCTCCCGCCCGCACGCAAAGCGGCAGGCACGCAGGGGTGCGCCGCGGCAGGCGCGCGGCGGCGGCGCGGCGCCGCGGCCGGCGCGGCCGGCGCCAGGGCGCGCGGGGGCCCGGACAGGCCCGAACAAGAGGGAATAAGGAAGAAAAGGAAAGTGGCAAGAAAGGTCGGGGGCGCCGCGCCTGGAAGTACTGGTACAGGAAGTAGAAGAGGAGCAGGATGGGCAGCAGCGCGGGCAGCGCGAACGGCACGACCACGCCGATCAGCACGATGGTGGAGACCAGCTGCAGCAGCGAGCGCAGGAAGAAGGCGGCAAAGTCGGCCAGGTTCTTGTCCACGTCCACCGTGTCCTTGGTCAGCCGGTTGATGATGCGGCCCAGCGGCGTGGTGTGGAAGAACGCCATGGGCGCCCTGCGCGGCCCGGGCGCCGTGGTGCTTGCATCGCCACGAGCATCGCTGGCGCCCTGGCCCTGGCAAGCTCGTGCTTCAGAGGCGGAGCACGTCGGCAGGGCGGCGATGGGCCCCTGCGCTGCCTTGCGGTAAGCCGCCCCTCGCGCTGCGCAGCCTCAAATGGTGACTGGTACATGAGGGCAACACAGTCCCTGCTGCATCGCCGCCCGCGTCGCACCACCGTGCAGCACCCTGCCACGCCGGCAGCCGGCCGTCTCACAGCCCCACGCGACGCACGTGCAGCCTGTCAGGAGCGGCGCTGCAGCGGCCGCAGGCTTCGGCTTGGCTCAGACAGCACTGGCAGCTCACGGTCCCAGCCCACACCCCGCGCGCGGCGCACCGCAGCAGCTGGCGCAGCATCTGGTTGTGCATGCAGCGCGCGGACGCGATGCTGAGCGCCTTGAGCAGGAACTGGCTCAGCACCTGGAACACCACCTGCGGCGCAGCGCAGGCCCAGTCAAAGGGCCTGACCCCAACCCCTGTCAGCGCGCCATCCGCGCCCCCGCCGCCCGCGCGCGGCGCGGGGCACCGCCTTGCGCCGGCGCCGCAACACCGCGGAACAAGAGAGAGGCATGCGCGCGCGGCAGCGCCGCCGCGGCCGGCCGTCGCCTGCAATGACAGGGGGCGGTGGGAGGGCCTGGCCGCCCCCTGGCCGTGCTGACGGCAGGTGGCGCAGTGCACAAGCACGGAGGTCCTTCTATTCACAACCACAGGTCGTCGGCCGGGGGCCGGGGCGCGCGCGCGCCTGCACGCCCGAGATGCTGGCGTAGATGGACAGGTACCAGATGGCCGGGTGCGGCGCGCCGCCCGGGATGTCGACGGTGTCGGTCCAGGTGGACAGCCACACGGTCGCGCACACGCGCCCGGCCTCCACGCACACGAACAGCGCCATGAGCAGCGAGAAGCGGAACGCGCCGCCCATGGAGCGGATGTACACGTTCAGCACGTGTGCCGAGATGCGGCCTGCGGGCCGCGCGCCGCGCGCGCTCGACGCGGGTGCGGCAAGATAACCTTACTATTCCGCTACAACAGGGTTCTTTCATTTGCGCAGCGCAAAGTTTGGACGTGTGCCGTGGCCTGCGGCAGCCTGCGCTGCTGGGAACGAGCTGCCGAGATGGACGGGCGAGAAAGAACCGGCATGAGCACGCCTCCATGCGCCAGGCACCTGACGAGGACCTTCCAGCGCGGTCAGCGGGGGCGGCGCGCGCGCGCGGGGCGCGCCCGTGCTGCGGCCCTCCTTCTCGGTGAGCGTGCCGCCGGCGGCCGGGTCGCCGGCCTTGGCCTTGGGCGGCGGCGCCTCGCGCTGCTGCGCGGCCGCCTTGGCCGTCGCGGCCGCCGCGCGCGCGGCGGCCGCCGGGCCCGGCTTCGGGTCGGTCTCGCCCTCCGCGTCGCCGTCCTTGCTGTCCTGGCTCTCCTGCAGGTCGCAGCACACCATGGGTTTAGTGCCGGCGCCCGCCAGGCTCTGGATCAGTCTCAGCCTCCGCGCGCCCCACGCGCCATCCCGGCTCTCTGGCAGTCTGACAGCGACTGCATGCCCTGACAACGACGCGCTCGAGGGCGCATTCTGCGCACTCCCCGCTGCAGCGGCGCCTCGGCACAGGCCTCTGCAGCGCAGCGCAGCCTCATGAGCCCTGCAAGAGGAGCAGCGCGCATGCTGCTGCACCCTACCGGGCCCCGGATGGCCCCAGCCCTGCAGTGGCCCTCAGTACTCTCCCTCTCACAAGCGCGATGCTGCATGCATGACATAGCAAAACAGTTTCCAGCAACAGCACCCCACACTCTTCCACGCCTGGTTGGCAGGCTGAGCTAAGGCGCTCAAGCACTCAACTTGAGGTGGCACCACGCCGCCCTGCTCATCCCACGCACGGCGCTCCGATCCTCGGTACCTTGCGCTCTACCAAAACAAGCGTAACATGGGCATGTTGCCTGACGCCCTGCCCGCAGCCCCGGGCCGCGCCGCGCGCCTCGGCCTGCGCCATGAGCTGCGTGAAAGCCTTGCCAGCGGCCATCATGTCGGAGTACGTGCCGGTCTCCGCGATCTGGCCGCCCGCCATGAAGATGACCGTGTCGGCCGCGCTGACAAACTGCAGCTGGTTGGTTACCAGCACGCGCGTCTTGGCCGCCAGCTCGCCCATCAGGCAGCTGTTGAACACCTCGCGGGCCACCTGCCGCGGGGCACGTCATCAGGATAGGCTTAGGTTACCTACCCATCAGGCTCTGTGATCAGCGCAGCCTTGACTCTTGCGGCAAGCTTTGCACGTGCGCAAGCTGCATCAGCATCAAGCCAGGCGCTTCCAGGCTTGCGCCTCCACGAATGTCTCGGTTGCTCTGCGCCTCGCTCACCCCTCAGGCACCACAGAGGCAGAAGCGCGGCAGTACGGGTATGGCACATGCGCCCCGCAGCCGGCGTTCAGCGGTGCTGGCTCAACCCCGCGCACTACATGCTGTGCCCGCATCCCCTCCCGAGCGCAGACATCGCTGGACAGCGGCGGATGAGCCGCGCAGCGCGCACGCTCGGCGTCTGCCCTGACATAGCTTTGCGGCCGCCAGCTGTCAGCTTGCGTGGGTACGCTGTCAGCCTGTTACGATGGCCCTAACCCTAGACCTACCCTAAGCGCTGCCAGCCAGAGCGGCCGCGCACCCGCGCGTCCAGCGCGGACAGCGGGTCGTCCAGCAGCACGACGTCGGCGTTGGCGTAGGACGCGCGCGCGAGCGAGATGCGCTGCTTCTGGCCGCCGCTCACGTTGACGCCGCGGTCGCCCAGCTCGGTCAGGTCGCCCGCTGCGACGATGCAGGCGGCGCGTCACCTTGCTGTCTAGTATGTTGTGCTGCAACGCTGACGCTGGCGGCGGCGAGCAAATTGGGGGATCAATGTCAGGGTCTGCCCGCCACGAATGGCAGCAGCGTTCGAGCACAAATGGCAGACATGCTGCGGCTGGCCGGAGCAGCACAGTAGCCCCCCAAGAGCATGGGTAGGGTAGAGCATGGAGACGACAGGCGCACGCCGGCGCCCGGCCCGGCGCGGCCGCCGCGCACCCGTCAGCAGCAGCAAGTCGGGCCCGAGCGAGGCGGCCTGCAGCGCGCGCTGGTACCGCTGCTCCTCGTACGGCAGCCCGAACAGGATGTTTTCACGCACGGTCGCGTTGTAGATGAAGGCCGCCTGCGGCACGTACGCCACCTGCGCCGCGGCCGTCCCTCGCCGTTGGCGCGCGCGGCGCAGGAGCCCCGGCCACGACCTAGACTCGTCCTTCCAATGACTTGCCACTGCACGCGTTCTTGCAGTGACTCTGCTACAGCCCCTGGACCCAGCGACACAGAACCACACCAACCCTGCTCCCATGCAGGTCTAGGGTAAGATCCTAACCTTAACTTAGGCTGTAAACTTAGGTTAATGGGCCTTTGCGTGAAACCCTAGCCGGGCCGCGGGCGCGCCTTGCCGTGCACCTCCACCTCTGGCCCCTGCACCTGCTTCATCAGCCCGAGCGCGGCACCCAGCAGTGACGACTTGCCGCTGCCGGTCTGGCCCACCACCGCGACGAGCGCGCCGGCGGGGATGGCCAGGTCGATGTCGACCAGCGACGCGGCCGCGCCCTCGTCCCACGTGAACTCGCCGGCCAGCCGCACGGCCGTCTCGCCTGGCGCGCCGCCCGGCTCCCGGTCAGGCGCGCCGAGGCTGTCGAGTCAGCGACTGGTGCGTCTCCTGGATGCTGCCCCCTACGACATCCATGCCTGTAGCCCTGCTTGGCACACAGAGCTCTGCTTGGCACACAGAGCCCTGTCATCATACTCGCACAGGCAGCATTTGCTCATCACACGTCTGATGCCCAGCTTTCCGAGCACAGTGTCTCGACCAGACGCCGCGTCGCCCAGGCCAGGGCCCCGGCCGCATCACATTAATGCTGCTGGGCGGCCGCCTGAGCAGCGCAGGGGGCGAGGCACAAAATGACAGGGCTGCGTGCGTCGTGCGGGGGCCCAGCAGGCCGGGGCGCGCGCCCTGCTGCGCGGGCGGCAGCATCGGCGCGGGCGGCTCCTGCGGCGCGGCCAGGAACTCCTGCAGCCGCACGATGGCCACGCGCGCATTGACCAGCTGCGTGATCAGCTGCGGCAGCTGGAACAGCGGCAGCCGCAGCACCTGCGGGGCGCCAGGATAGGGTTAATATAGGGCCCCATCCCTGGCACCTGGAACAGCGGCAGCCGCAGCAGATGCTTGGCGCCGCGCCCCTGTGAGGCCCACGACGGCGCGCCCCGGCGGGCGGCAGCTGCCCCGCAGCAACCTAGAGCGGCGGCGGGTGCAGCACTCGCAGCGCGCCCCGCTCGCTGCCAACGCTGATGTAAGACAGTACCAGTAGCAGTTTACAATGTACGCGACGCGTACCAGGTCAAAGCCCAGGTCAAAGCCCAGCGGCACTGAAGCAGTCCGCCCAACGCAGCTTTGTGGGATGAGTGCACATGCGTGTCACCCACTGGACTGCACCAGGCCGGGCGGGCGCGCGCCGTGAACAGCGACAGCGACGTGAACGCGGCCGACGCGGTCAGCGTGTGGCCCAGCAGCAGGTACATCGCGAACGTGGCCACCGGCACGAGCACCGGGATCGCGTTGAGCGTGAACGAGTTGAGCGCCTGCAGCACGAACGCCTTCCACAGCGTGGACAGCTCCTGCTCGCGCACCGCCTGCACGCGGTCCCAGAAGGACCACTGCGCGCGCGGCCGCGGTGGCGCCGTCAGGGTCGGCCAGGTTTCAGGGACATCGGACGGCACCCGCAGTGACAGGCCCGCACCGCGACGGCGGGCGCGGCGCGGCAAAGTGGTGGGCGGGGCGCCCCTGCATCATACGCCCGCGCCGCAGCGGGAGGCGCACACACAGCCACGCAATGGCGCAATGCAGGGGGCCCGCCATGCCGGCCTGCTTGGCATCGGTGGGGGCCGGCCGCGGCGGGCGCGCGCCTCCCAGGCGTTGCACTTGACCACCTCGATGCCCGCGATGAGCTCGCCCTCCAGCTTGGCGCGCTCGTCGGTGAACGCGAGCGCCTCCTTCTGCAGCTTCGCGCCCAGGCGCACCATCCAGGCCTGCGCCACGGACACGTATAGGTTTGAGGTTGGGGGCCAGGACATCAGGGCGCGCGCGGCGCGCGGGGCCCGCTGCCCGCTCCCGCGCCCGGCCGGGCCGCCCGGCAGCAGGGCGCCGCGGGCGCCAGGCCAGTGGCTGGACAGCCCGGAGCGCCAGCGCCGCGCCGCGCGCTGCCTGGCGGCCGGGCTGCCTGCTTGGGAGCCGCGTCGCAGGCCGGGGGGCTGCCTGCGTAGGTCCCGCTGCCGTCCCTCGTGAGCGCGCCCGCCAGGCCGGTGCCCCGAGGCGGGGGCGGGGAGAGCAGCGTAGGGGGCCAGGGCACGCGCCCTGTCCTGCGCCCTGACAAGGCACCGCCTGCGCAGGGCCGCATGCATGCGCGGCGAGCAGGGTGCCAGGGGCGGCGCGCGCGTGCCTGCAGCGGCATGAACACGAGCAGCGTGCCGAGCGCGACCAGCGACGCGGGGCCCAGCTGCGTGTACAGCAGCGACATGGCCACCAGGATGCGCAGCGGAGACGAGTACAGGCCCATGATGTTCTGGCACAGCATCTGCGCGCGCCCGCCGGCCGCGTCGTCAGCGGCCGCATTCCCGCCGGCGTACCGGCGCGTTGGAGCGCGTCAGACGGCGACGCCGCGGCCGTCACATGCCCGGGTGGCAGGAAGGACCGCACAGCGCGCATGTGGCGCGCATGCATTACATGAACACCCGCTCCAGCCCGCTCTCCAAGCCCCCTCAGCGGGAGCAGAACCAGCCCGCATTTGCTGGCCTGCGCGAGACAGGCTGGTGACGGTCGCGTCGGCCGGCAGTGCTTGCACTGGCCGGACGCTCCGGCCGAGCACGCTGTTCTGGAGCTTCTGAACGTGCATGTCGACCTCGGCAAGCACGCAAAGCTCCGGCCGAGCGCGGCGTGGCGGGCGCGGCCGGGGTCGCGCCTGCAGCGTCTCCGCGTCGCTGGTGACCAGGTTGAACACGCGCCCGCTGCTGAACTCGCCGCGCGCGGTCGGCGCCAGGTAGAGCACCTTGCGGAACACCGCGTGCACGAGCAGCGCGCGCAGCTGGTACCCTGCGCGCGGCAGTCGCCCGCACTCCCCTGAGAGGCGCCCGAGGCTGGGGTAGGGTCGGGATGAAGCCTGGCGCCTTGAGCCTGCCGGAAGCCGCACCCGGGCGCGCCCGCGAGCGCTGGCGCATGCAGGCCCACGCACCAAGCCCCCTGCCGGCTGTGCTGGCAGAACTGCACAGCGCGTCGCCCGCGCCTGAAGCTGCATGTGGGGACGGCCACCGGGGTTCTGCAGGCGGGCGGCAGGGGTGAGCGGGGTGGGGGGCGCGCCCGCGCGCATGGTGCGCTGGAAGTGCTGGTTGTCGGCCAGCGTGCCCAGCTCCAGGCCGAAGAGCATGAGCAGCGCGTACGCGTAGCCGCGCGCGCTGCTCTGGCCCGTCTCCACCACGTTGAGCAGCAGGTTCAGGAACACGGGCCCCACGAACTGCGCGCCGCGCGGGGGCCCCCGCGCGTCAGCGCCGCGCGCGAGGCGCCGCCCTGCTAGGGGACCAGCGCCCCGAGCAGAGCCTCTGGTCCGGGCGGCTGCAGCCAGCCTGGCCACGTGTGAGCACATGGGGCACAGGTGGACACACCGTATGGCACCATGGGGGCCTGGAGCCCTGTTTGAGGCCCCACACAGCGCCTCACCCTCGGCACAATGCGGTACGAGTCGGAACAACACCTGCCACCCGTCGCCGGATGGCCAGGATGGCCAGCACGTGCCGATCGGGAGCCTGGGCCGCGCGCCTGCGAGGCGTCGCAGACCAGCTTGAAGGGGAAGGCGACCAGGAAGAGCCCCTTGGTGGTGTTCCAGAGCGCCCGCGTCTGCGCGCCGTCCACGCCGCGTCACGCGCCCCGCCCCGTCCTCCGCCCGGCTGCTCAAGGCGCCGGAGAGGAGCCACACGCGCGCGATGCGCTCAACCAGGCCCAATCATCCAAGAGGCGCACAGTGGCGGGCGGCGGCTCAAGCGCACGGGCAGCGGCACAGCGCCTCCCGTCGCGGCCTGCTTGCTTGCACGGCGTCGCGCGCGGGGCGGGCGCACCAGCGAGGGCACGGGCTTCTGCATCTCCTGCTCCCAGGACTTCTCGAACTTGGCGGTTATGTTCTCCACCTTGTCGCCCTCCGGCAGCTCCCAGATGTCCTCAAACTGCAGCGGCTTCCTGCGCGGCCGCGCGCGCCTCGGCTCCCGGCCGCGGGCGTCCGCCCCGGCCTGGCGCCGCCTCGGAACTGCGCTTGCAGCAGCGCGGACCGACAGCATCGGGCTGCGCAGCTGCGCTCATGCGGCCCTGGCAGCACCGGCGCCGGCGGCAACGAGCGCCATGTGCGGCTGCAAGACAGGGTCCGCCTGCGCGGGCGCGCCTGTAGCCGAGGCGCATGAGCGGGCCCACCCAGGCAAAGGTCGCCAGCGAGAACACGTTGGCGGACGCCTCCGGGCACACGCCGGGCGCCTCGTCCAGCGCCTGCGCCAGGTTGAGGGTTAGGGTCGCTCAACGACCAGCCCTCCACGCACGGCCTGCCTCGCAGCCTGTGACGGCAGGGCACCGGTGAGCTGACATGGCGGCAATGCGCCAGCGAGGCGGAGGGGGCAGCAAGCTGTGAGCAAAACAGATGGCGCCGGGGCGCCGGGGCGAGCCTCGTAGGCGGCCTCGTCGGAGCCGGGCACGGGCTCCAGGTGCGCGGCGTCGGGGTAGTGCAGCAGCGCCAGCAGCGTCAGCCACAGCTGCCCGGCCACGCCGACGACGTACAGGTAGAAGAAGTAGTCGCGCCGCTCGGTCAGCAGCAGCACAAACCTGCGCGGCGGGCCGGGGTGAGGTGCTAGGGCTCCTTCTACGGTTTAAAAGTGGGGTTATGGCTGGCAGGGCGCGCCGAGCCCCGGGCCCATGCACCCTCTCTCCGCCCGCCTGGACTCCGCAGTGACCTACCAGGCGACCGCTGCGCGCAGCGACGCGCCGCCGCGCCGGCTGCACAGCGCAGGCGCAGCGCGGGCGTTGCGGCGCCCCGGCGGCGCGGGGCCTGTCACAGGCGCGCCGCACGCAGGGGCGCACCGCGCCTTGGCGACCTCACCCGCGAAGATGAACAGCACGGGGAAGCGCAGCAGCCAGGTGCGCCGCGGGGAGTAGCGGTCCAGCTCCACCACAAACGTCGCGGTGAACATGGCCCAGGTGACCATGCCGATGCCGTACTCTGCGCGCCGCGCGCCGCCGCCGCTCACGCAGCGGCGGCGCCCGCGCACACCGGCCGGGCTGCTGCGGCCGGGCCGGCGCCGGCGCACAGGGGCGGCGGCCAGTGGAGCGCTCGGGGTGCGACGCTGTGGACAGACACACAGCGCACATGCACCGCATACGTGCCAGCGCAAATCGGTGGACAGACATACAGGGCAGGTGCGCCGCAGGAATGCCAGCACAAGGCTGGGCGCCAGGCGATTCAACAAGTGCAGGGCGGCACCGGCCCACTCGAACGGCGCGATGGTGCCGGTCACGAACGCCGAGGCGTCGGACGCGATGCGCGCATTGACCTGGAAGGCCACGATGAGCAGGTTGCCCAGCGCGGCGACGATGGCGCTGCACTTGACGGCGCGCGCGACGCCGCGCAGCCGGTACTTGGGGAAGCGGTTGCTCCGCCGCAGGAAGGCGATGCGCAGCGCGCACAGCACGATGGCCGTGACAAAGGCGGAGCCTGCGCGCCGGCGCGCGCGCCGGCCGTCGGCACACCCGAGCAGTGTCCGCTCAGGCTGGCCAGGGCTAACCCCACACCGGGCACATCAGCGCCCGGCTCTGCGCCCGGCCCGGCACACGTCTATGTGTGCGCAGAGCGCGTGCTGGTAACAGGAGGCCTGTGGCGAGCGACGCAGAGCGAGTGGTACGGACTCGGCGCCGGCGCAAAAGTCGGCTTTTCAGCGCACGTCGCGAGTGCACCAGCACGTGGGCGCACCGAGCACCACCACGTCGATGAAGCATGGCGTGAACGCGCCCAGCGCGCCCTTGAAGTCCTCTGTCACAAACCTGCGGCGCGCCGGGCGGTGCATCAAGCAAGCCACTCCAGCCTGCTCGCCCAGCGGGCTGCAGCGTGCGCGGCGGGGCGCACGAGGGGTCGCAGAAGCTGTCAATAAACTTGTCAGGCGACGCGGCGGCCAACAGCCAGGCCCCGAAAGCCTGCATGATGGCTCAGTCGGCTCCTTACAGGCACATGCCCTCTGAGCACTCTGTATATACTTGCGCTGTCACAGTCGCCCACTGGCCGTCCCTGTGCCCTGCGGCCTGCAGGCAAGTGCCCGATGCGCGCTGTGGAGTTTTGCACCAAGTAGTGCCCAGCGGCTGCACGCGTCTACCCCTATGTACAGGGGCACCGCGCAGGCGCTCTGAAATTGCACTCTAGCCACGCTGCTGGTGCACCGCTCGTAAAAGCTTGGTACCCGGGCCCAGCTGCTCGGGGGCGACATTAAGTGGGCAGGGGCCCGCATGCAGGGGCAACCGCACTCCTTGGCGGCCTGCACTCACGTACGGCAAGTTGTCAGTCGCAAGCGCACTTAGCCCAGATGGAGGCAGGCGAGCCGGCGGCGCCCGGCTCTGTAACGGCGCTGGACGCGAGCCCGGAGGTGCGTGCACTGTCATTACGTTCTGTCTTTGAACTCAAGCCAACGCAGCCTGAGCTGGTTTTGTGCTTGCAGGTCCTGCGCTGCTTCTGGGACTTGGCTGCCGTGGAGCCGGTGAGCAGGCTGGAACGTAGTGCATGCTTGTTCCTTGTTTGCCGTGTCATTCTGTGCAAGTTGCTGCTGTGCTCCAATGTGCGTGCCGCACTTCAGCGTTGCTTGTTCCTTGTTTGCCGTGTCCTTTCGTGCAAGTTCTGCTGTGCTCCAGTGTGCGTGCCGCACCGCAGCGTTGCACGCCCGGCTGGCTCTGTCACAGAGCTGTGTCACGGCTGAGCAGTGCGGGAGCAAGCACACGTCGCAGCGCTGTTCCACGCCGAGAGGGCCGCGTCGCAGGAGGTCCGCACGCGCGCTGCGCTGGACCTGGTGGCGCACCTGGACGCGGCGCAGCAGGGAGCCGAGCCCACGTCGCCCTCCCCCGCGGCCGCCGCTGCCAAGAGCCCGTCCGGCAGCAAGGCCCGCGCGGCGGCAGAGCAGGCGCTGAGCGGCTGCGCGCCGCTCGTGGTACCGCCGCCCTCTGCTTTGCGACGCGGATACAAGGTCGTGCAGTTGCTTGTGCAGCGGCACGCAGCTGGGCTTGCCGAGCGAACAGGTTGTTGACGCTCGAAGAGTACCGCGGCTGCCCGTCAAGCGCGCGCAGAGCTGAAACCCGCAGGCTCGGAGGTGCAGGCTGCTCACAGTGCGGCAGCTTCGAAGCGTTGACGGGCAGCCGCGTGACGCGCTCCCAAAGCTGCCACCACGGCCGCGCGACCGCAGCGCGTGGCCGCAGGCGTACGCGCTCAAGCGGCTGGCGAAGGGGCTGGCGTCCGGGCGCGGCGCCGCGCGGCAGGGCTTTGCGCTGGCGCTGGCCGGCGCGCTGGCCGCGCTGCCGGCCGTGCCCGTCCGCGCCGTGCTCGACCTGCTGGAGGCGGTGCTGGGCGCGCCCGCGTCGGCCAAGGCGCGCATGCGCTTGCAGACATAGGGTTAGGGCACCCTGCCCTAACCCTGACCAGAAAGCGGGTGGATGGCTTGGTTAGCGGGTCCCAGCTGGAGGTGTGTTGCTGCTGCATGCTGGCCTGCCATGACCGATAGATGGCGCCTGCCCTGGTTCCGCAAGTTTGGGTTGCGTGCAACGAGGGGCGTGGGTGCCGAGGCGCCAGCTTGGCGCCGGACGCCTGTGGGCGTATGTCAGCGGCGCTCGCAGGCGCCGGCGGGCGCGTGCGCTGCTGGGCGCCCGCTTGCCGCGCTCAGACACTGCAGTCCTGTGTTGATGTGGGGTGCACTCTGCTGGTCTGCAAGCGCCCGGGCACATAAACACAAGGCCAGCAACTATGGGCACACAGCATGACCGTGAACGGGACGCGAAACGGGCAGGGCGCGGACGCCAAGGACGCGCTGCTGGGCCGCGTGTTTGCGCACGCAGCGGTCGCGCGCTCGGGTCGCCTCGGCACCACGCCGGACGCCGCGCGCGTCGCGGGCGCGCTTGTGGACGCCATGCACCGCAAGGCGTTCCTGCGGGAGGCGCGCCCGCCGACCCCGCCACGCCCCCGGCACGAATGAGTGCCTGGTTGTTCATGAATGCTGTGCACCGCAGAGCATGTCGCGCACTCACTCGTAATGCGACGTGTCATACACACGTGCCTGGCTTTTTTGTTCGGGAGCAGCTGCGTGTATGTGGTAGGCGCTCGTGCATGCTGCGGTGCAGGCGAGCGGCCGCCGAGGCGCTCCCGGCCTCGGCGGAGCACAGCCGTGCACCACATTGCCGTGACCGTTTGAGTGGTCTGGCAGGCTGTACGGGATTGCGGCAGGGGTGTCAGGCTGGTCGTGCTTGCAGCAGGCGCGGTACGCTGGGTGCACTGCGATCGGACGCTAGGGTTGCAATTAGGGTAGGCATGTACCCTAAGCACCATCTACCCCACCTTAACAGGCGGCCGCGGAGGCGCTGCTGGACCTGGCGGAGGCGCTGGACGCGCGCGCGCTGGTGCGGCTGCTGGCCGACGTGCCCGCACTGCGCACGCTGCTGACTGCGCCGCCAGCTGACGCGCTGCCCGAGGCGCGCCCCTCGAGCGCTGGGCGGCTTGCACGTGCAGGGTAGACTTGAGAAGTACCAATCCCACGAGACGGAAGCACATGTGTGAGGGCATCCTGTGGTCTGCTGTGCACCCGCTGCATGGCAGCATGCAGGTCGCGTGCCGCGCCGCCTACAGTACAATTTTCGACTGTGAGTGCGCCGCGGCCCGCGCGCCGCCGCCCGGCGGCGCCCGGCCCCGCGTGGGCGCAGCCTCCCTGCCTGCACGCCTGCCCCTTGAGAGGCCGGTCGCCCGGCGGCAGGCGCTGCTGCTGGCGGTGCGACTGTGGGGCCGGCTGCCGGCGGAGCTGGCGGCCGCCTGCGCGCTGCTGCCCGCGGGCGCCCCGCCGCCGCCGCCCGACTTCTTCACCGCTGGCGAGCGGCGCGGCGCGCACGCGGCGCCCGACGCGGCCGCCGCCTTCTTCGCCCGCGCGCACCTGCAGGCGCGCCGCCGCGCGCGCGCCGCGCGGCCCGCTGCGGCGAGTCAGGGGTTGTTGGTAGAATTGTGTAAGGGTTTGGCGCCAGGGCACTGCTGCAGGCTGCGCGGCGGAGGGCAAGGACCGCGCTCTTATCCTGCGGACATGGGCTGGCGCTTTGGCCGGCGGCGGCTGCACTGCCGCGCGGCCGCGGCGCGCCGGCCGGCTGGGCGGTCTTTGACCGGCGTGGGCAGGGCGCTGCGGCCGGCGTTGCGCATGGCGGTCTTGCCGCTGCGCATCCGCTGACCGGCCTCCTTGCCGTGCGCGCGCAGGCGCTGCTGCCAGTGCTGCGCGCGAGCAGCGTGGCGCACCCGCGCCTGCACTCGCTCTGGCCCACGCTGCTCGCGCTGCTGCTGCCGGGCTACGCGCTCGCG
>JAABUO010001567.1_pt1 | contig 29448 bp, 46 predicted proteins | sample 5559291 | NCBI WGS metagenome assembly JAABUO01 (sample SAMN10711878, study PRJNA513372) | rock metagenome | isolation source: Antarctica rocks | place: Antarctica: Victoria Land, Finger Mt sud | reverse complement strand
CCGTCACGCTCAGCGGGCGCAACTGCTCTTTCTGTACTCCTGCCATCGTTTTGTTTCATTTACTCCTCCCCTCAGTGTCCGCTCTCCGCTCCCTCACCTCCAGTTAAATGCGGCATGACCCACTAGTCGTCGGTCGAGCTTGGATTAAACAGGTGGGCCGGCTCGTCATCCCACTGGGACCGCCGGCTTCCAGCCGGCTCCGGTCGCGGGCACACGGCATCAGGACGGCTGCGACGGTATGCCGCCCCTTCGGCGGTCCCGGTAGGCACGCGCGAGTTGTCCCTTTCAGCCGCGCTACTCGCCGACCCCTTCGGGAAAGATGCGTACGTGTCTGTTCGGCTCCTTGCCGCGGCTGCGCGACGAGAGATTATAGCGCTCGGCCAGACGGTGTTGTAGGCGGCGCACATAGGTGTTCTGCGGCGTCAGGTCCACCGCGCGCCGCTGGTCCATGGCCGCCGTGATCGCGTCCTCGGCCTCTTGCAGGGCCTGTGTCATGGGATTGGCGTTCACCGCGGCCGTTGCCGCGCTCGGGCTGTCGAGCTCATAGACCCCGGCCAGGCAGCCCTGCATCTGGGCCATCGTGTTGTTTTTGAGCACGTAGACCGGCTTGCCATGCGACTCGGCGTCGCGTAGCGCCGGCGGCTTGCGCCGGTAGTAGTTCTTCAGCGTGAGCAGGAGGTCGGCCTCTTCGATGTCGCGTACGAGCGAGACGGGCAGGCGCATGTCGCGGATGGCCTGCTCAAGTTTGGGCCGGCTAACGCCGAACGGATAGATGCGTAGGGGTTGCAGCCCCGCGGCGTCCGGCACGCGATACAGTGGAGCGTCCCCATCGCGTCGATCGTCCACGTAGCCGAGGCTGTCGAGGTCGAGCGTATCGTCGGCCTCGGCGATCTCCTCGCCGGTCATCGTGACCTCACCCTCATCGTCGCGCTGGCGGACCTGCACCTGAGCCTTGCGGCCCAGGAGCAAGCTGTCGACCGTGCGCGCCACGTCGGGGTGGACGACGACGTGGCGCCAGTCCTGTATCTCGACGATCACGTCGAACGTGGGCGGAGCCTTGCGCTCCAGGACCGATTTCTGCGTGCCGCGTCGTCGCGCCTCTTCGTCGCCGAGGGTGACGGTCTGGATCCCTCCGATAAGGTCGGAGAGCGTCGGGTTCTGCATCAAGTTGTCGAGCGTGTTGCCATGCGCCGTGCCGATGAGTTGCACGCCGCGCTCGGCGATGGTACGCGCGGCGTGCGCCTCGAGCTCGGTCCCGATCTCGTCGATCACGATAACCTCGGGCATGTGATTCTCGACCGCCTCGATCATGACGGCGTGCTGACTGAGCGGCGTGCTGACCTGCATGCGGCGTGAGCCGCCGATGCCGGGGTGCGGGATGTCGCCGTCGCCCGCGATTTCATTCGAGGTATCGACGACGATGACGCGCTTGTGTTCCTCATCGGCCAGGACACGCGCCATCTCGCGCAGCAGCGTCGTCTTGCCGACGCCGGGCTTGCCAAGCAAGAGGATGCTCTTGCCGGACTTGACGATATCGTCGATTATAGCGATCGTGCCGAAGACGGCGCGGCCCACGCGGCAGGTCAACCCGATGACGTTGCCCTTGCGGTTGCGGATCGCCGAGATACGGTGCAGGGTGCGCTCGATCCCGGCGCGGTTGTCGTCGCCGAACTCGCCGATCCGTGAGGTGACGTAGGCGATATCCTCCTCGCTGACGGCCTCGCTGGACAGCAACTCTTCGCGTCCGCGGAAGCGCGCCGCGGGCAGGCGTCCGAGATCCATCACAACTTCGAGCAGGCCACTCTCTTCCTGTAGCGCCTGGACCGCGGTGCTAATGTGGCGGGGCAGGGCGTCGAGCAGCAGGGCGATATCATCGATGTGTACTTGTTCGGTCATATAATGCGTACTCCGTGGGAGTGAGAGGAACGGCTATCGGAACGGGCGCGTCGGGCTGGTGTTGGTAGCGCGACACGTCGAGGCCGAGGCCTTGGGCTCGTAAGGCGGCGATCAATAGCTGCCGCTCGGTCACCCGAACGGCGGCATGCTTGACGAACAGGGCATGCTCTTCCGCGACGGTAAAGCCGGCGGCGCGCAAGCCTGTGAGAACGGTATTTTCATAAGCGCGGACGTGGCTGACCGTCCGCCCATCTACGTGGACTGGAAGCGCGACCGCCGCGTGGGCGAGCAAAGCCTCGAACATATCGTCGGCCCGCGGGTGCAGCATAACCTCCAGCCTTTGTCCTGCCCCTGTCGTGGGCGTCACGCGTATCCAGCCGACGATCATGCCTTCGTCGGCGAGCACCGCTTCGCGCGTCGCGGTCCACCGTCCGAACAGAGCGCGGGCCAGACGCGACCCGTTGGTCCATCGCTTGCTGCTGAGTCCCTCGGCGTGCCGGACCTCCGCCGGCGCGACCGAGCAGTAGAGTTGAAAAATACCCCAGGCGTCGGCCGGACGGCGCGCCCGAAATTCTAGATGGGCCGGCAGCGGCGCCGGCGTGGGATCGAGGCGCTCCGCGACGGTCGTGTACTCCGTCGCGTACGGCCGGAAGCCGCCGCGCAACAGCAAATCGCGACCCTCGCCATTGGGCGGGACGCGCGCGAAGGTCCGCAGGCCGCCACGCCCGCTTGTAGCCTGCAGCACACCCTCCACAAGCGCCGCGCTTGTGTGTACACGCTCCTCCTCGTCGATCGACGTGAGAGCGAGGCGCACGAGATCCCAGGCATCTTGCCCCCGGCGCGCGGCGACCTGCGCTAGCCCGCTCAGCGTGCCCCGTTCGCGCAGGACGAAAGTGAAGACGGTCTGGTTGACATCTTGCCAGGCCGAGGCAAGGGCGACGTGCGTGGCGGACGGCGCCGCGTCGAGGGGCGATGGCCACAACACATAGGCGTCGTAGCGTGTCTCGATGCGGCGCACCGCGAGTAAGTCGTGAAAACGGACAGATCGAACGCCCAATAACGTTATCCTGTCACAAAGGACGTGCCATGTTGGCCATCGACAAGCGACCCCACGCCACCGGGCAGGGACTCGGATGCGTCCGGCGGATGAAATATCACTCGTCGGTCAATCGACCCCGTTGCGCGTCCAGACCCGCGGTCCGGTCCTCCCCTGCCCGCGCGCACATCGCCACGAAATGCTCGTGCAGGCGCGTGTCACGCGAGAGTTCGGGATGAAAGGCGGTTGCAAGCATCGTGCCCTGTTGAGCGGCGACGATCGTCCCGTCGTCGAGGCGGGCCAGTTCCCGTGCCCCCGGACCAAGGCGCTCGATAGCGGGCGCGCGGATGAAGACGGCGTGGAAGGGGTCGGAACCCAGCGCGGGAATCCGCAGATCCTGCTCGAAGCTCTGCAACTGCCGGCCGAACGCGTTGCGTTTGACCGCGATGTCCATCTCACCCAAAATCGGTTGCCCCTCCGCGCCTATGTCGCGGGCCAGCAAGATCATGCCGGCGCAGGTGCCGTAGACCGGCGTCCCTGCCTCTATTGTACGTCGCAACGGTTCGAGCAAACCGTACTTGTCCATGAGCTTGCCGATCACCGTGCTCTCACCGCCCGGAATGATAAGTCCGTCCAGTCCAGCCAATCCGGCGGGCAACCGAACCGGGAGCGCCTCCACCCCCAGACGGCGCAGCATCGCGATATGCTCGATAAACGCCCCTTGCAGGGCCAGCACGCCAATTCTCATACGACGCGCTACCAGCCGCGGGTCGCCATCAATTCCTGCTCACGAATCGTGGCGATCTCCAGTCCCTGCATCGCGTCGCCCAGGCCATTCGACGCTTCGGCGATGAGAGTGGGGTTGTTATAGTGCGTCGTCGCCTCCACGATCGCCTTGGCGCGACGGGCGGGGTCGGAGCTTTTGAAGATACCGGAGCCCACGAAGACGCCGTCGGAGCCCAACTGCATCATGAGGGCGGCGTCGGCGGGCGTGGCGATCCCGCCGGCGGCGAAGTTGACCACCGGGAGCTGGCCTGTCTCGTGAACCTCGCGCACCAGTTCGTACGGCGCGCCGAGCTCCTTGGCGTAAGCCATGAGTTGCTCGGGCAGCAACCCTTTGAGTTGTCGAATCTGGGACGAGATGAGGCGCTGGTGGCGCACGGCCTCGACGATATTGCCCGTGCCGGCCTCGCCCTTGGTGCGAATCATCGTCGCGCCCTCGCCGATACGCCGCAACGCCTCCCCGAGGTTGCGCGCGCCGCAGACGAACGGGATATTGAACGCCGACTTGTCGATGTGGTAATCCTCGTCCGCCGGGGTGAGCACCTCGCTCTCGTCGATGTAGTCGACCCCGAGCGCCTCCAGGATTTGCGCCTCGACGAAGTGCCCGATGCGCGCCTTGGCCATCACCGGGATCGTCACCGCCTCCATGATCTCGCGCACCAGGGCCGGGTCGCTCATACGGGCCACGCCGCCCTGCTTTCGGATGTCGGCCGGGACCCGCTCGAGCGCCATGACCGCGACGGCGCCCGCCTGCTCGGCGATGCGCGCCTGCTCGGCGGTCACGACATCCATGATGACGCCGCCCTTGAGCATCTGGGCCAGACCCCGCTTCACGGTCCCTGTTGCCTTCTCCATCACGGTCGTTGCCTCCCTGAGCCTCGTATGCCGGGCCTTACTCTACATAACATTTTCGCCGAAGACGATAAATCCTACCTGTAGTATATCAAATAGGGCGGGGTCCTCGTGGTACACTGCCGAACAATGTATTGGGATTGGAGGGGCTGTGACGAATCTGCTGGTGGCGCAATCGGGGGGATGCACGGCGGTCATCAACTCATCGCTCGTCGGCGTCGTCGACGAGGCGCTGGCGCAAGGGTCCGTGCGGGACGTGTACGGGGCGCGCTTCGGGATCCGGGGGGCGCTCGACGCGTCGTTCGTCGACCTGGGGCGGCAAAACAGGGCCACGCTCGACAAGGTAAGACGTACGCCCTCGGCCGCGCTGGGCTCGGCGCGCTATCGGCTCTCCGACGTCGAGTGCGCGCGCGCGCTCGACACGCTAGCCGCGCATGGTATCGGCATCTTCCTCTTCATTGGCGGCAACGATTCGGCCGACACGGCTCATCGCCTGGGTAACCTGGCGGCCGAGCGCGGGCAGGATCTGCGTGTCGTCGCGGTGCCCAAGACGATCGACAACGATCTGCCCGACACCGATCACTGCCCCGGCTACGGGAGCGCGGCGCGCTTCCTCGCGCAAGGCGTCGCCGATGGGGGGCGCGACGCTGAGGCGATGCGCCACTGGGACCCCGTCAAGATCGTCGAGGTGATGGGGCGCGACGCCGGCTGGCTGGCCGCCGCGACGACGCTGGGCGCGCGCGACGAGCGCGACGCGCCGCACCTGGTCTACGTGCCGGAGCGTCCCTTCAGTCTCGACGCCTTCCTCGCGGACGTCGCCGCGACGCACGCCCGACTCGGCTACTGCGTGGCCGTCGTGTCCGAGACGGTGCGCGACGTCGACGGGCGTCCGGTCGGGGGGCTCGACGCGTCGACCGCGGTCGACGCCTTCGGCCATCCCGTCATCGCGGGGACCGCGGCGGCGCTCTGTGGCGCGGTTGGGGCGGAACTCGGCCTCAAGGCGCGCTTCGACAAACCGGGCACGATGCAGCGCATGTCGATGACGCTCGTCTCAGAGCCCGATTGGGAAGAGGCGTATATGGCGGGGCGCGCCGCGGTGCGCGCGGCCGCCGAGGGACGGAGCGGCGTCATGGTCACGCTACAGAGGGACTCCGGCGAGCCGTATCGCTGTACCACGGGCTTCACCCCCGTCGAGCAGGTCGCCAACCGCCAGCGCCTGCTGCCGTCTGAGTTCTTGCACCCCACGCGCCCGTGGGTCACCGACGCGTTTCTCGCCTACGCTCGCCCCCTGATCGGCGGCCCGCTCCTCGAGTACGGTCGTTTTGACGACACCGGTGCGTCGCGTACATGAGCGCGACTTGACACTCCCCGCCCTAAAGGGCGAGGATTCTTGCTTCACCCACCACTGCTCCCGTCGGGAGTCTGACATAACGTCCACAAGCGTTTCAGTTGTCCGTCTGCCCGACGGCCAACGCCAGGATGTGTCCGTCTTGTCTCAGGCGTGTTCATGGCCCCACTTGGTTCTCGTGATTCCAGACGCCACCGGACACCTTCAGTATACCAAGCGACGGGGCTCCGCGCCGCGGAACGCGGCCCGTCGCCTGACGGCGATCCCCTTTATCCTTGCCTTGAAAGACGGGGCTTTCTGAGAGGTTTAGGTAAGACGCGGGAGGGGCTGGATCGCCGTAGCGATCCAGCCCCTCCCGCGTCTTATTTGGCTGATGATAGGCTAGTAGCTCGCGCCGCGGACCTTGTCGAAGCATGAGGAGCAGTAGACGGGTTTGTCGAGACGCGGCTGGAAGGGGACCCGCGCGGGGCCGCCGCACTCAGCGCAGGTCCCCTCGAACATCTCACGCGGCGCCCGTACCGGCTCGCCGCGCGCCGCCTTGGCCGCGGCGCGGCACTCGGGGCAGCGGCTCGGCTTGTTTGCCAGCCCGCGCGACGCGAAGAACTCCTGCTCGCCGGCCGTGAAGATAAAGTCCTGTCCGCAATCACGGCAGGTCAGCGTCTCGTCCGTATAGGTCATCTGTGACTGTTTCCTTTCGCTCATCCTGGTTGGCCCCGGTCACAGACAGCCCCGTGCTCCTGACGCCGGACTAGACCGCGTGACACCGCATTGACCACCGGAGGGTAATATACACAAAGGGAGGGCGCAGACGCAAGAGTAATATGAAACGAGTTGTCGAAGGTAAGATCGAGAGCCCCACGCGCGCGGCGTACGTGGAGGATATGTTCGGGAGCATCGCGCCGCGCTACGATCTGCTCAATCGGGTGATGACGGGCGGCCAGGATCGCCGCTGGCGCGCTATCGCCGTCGCGGAAACGGGCGTCACCGTGGGTGGGCGGGCGCTCGACGTGGCGACGGGCACGGGTGACCTCGCCTTCGCCCTGGCGCGCGTCGTCGGCCCCAGCGGCGGCGTCGTCGGGATCGACTTTGCCGCGCCGATGCTCGACCTCGCGCGAGAAAAGGCGGCCGGCCACGCGACGAACGTCGCGTTCCAGCGCGCCGACGCGCTACACCTCCCTTTTGAGGATGAGAGCTTCGACGCCGCCACGATCGGGTTCGGGTTGCGTAACGTGACCGACGTGCCGCGCGCCCTCGCCGAGATGCGCCGTGTGTTGCGGCCGGGCGGGCGCATGGTTTGCCTCGAGGTCACCAAGCCGCGCGTGCCGTTGCTGGCCGCGGGGTTTTACGCCTACTTCGACCACGTCGTGCCGTTCATAGGGGCGCTTATAAACGGCTCGCGCGAAGCCTACACATACCTGCCGACGTCGCTGCAATACTTTCCCGACGCCCCGACGCTGCGGCGCTTGATGCTCGAGGCCGGTTTCGCGCACGTCCACATGCGTCTGCTCAACTTTGGGACTATCGCGGTCCACGTCGGCCGGCGTTGAGACACGCGCCATGGGGCCGCGAGGCTATTCCGTATCATCCTCGGCTATCCCCAAGTCTTCGTGGCGCCGGCGTTTCTCTCTTAAGACGGGGTAGCGAAGACGCGGTAGCGCTATTCCGGGCGTTGTGAGGGCACGACGCATGCTTTACACTTGGAGGGAGAGTAGCAAGGGGGGAAGCGCCGTGAACGCATACGAGCAGTTGGAGCGGATACGCGAGGAGTTGGAGGAGCGCGAGGCGGGCCCGGAGACGATGCGTCTCCTCGACCGGGCCATCACACTGGCCGAGCCCGAGAAGGACAACGCGTTGAGCATCTCGCAATCGATGATGCTGCGCCACCTGCTCAGGATGCCCGCCGCGATTAACAACCACTACGTGCAGATGGACTTGTTAGGCTTGCAGGGCGACATCGAGGATCGGCGCGACGCGATGCGTCGCGAGGAAGACGCCGCGCCCGACGCGACCGCCGACACGAATCGCGGCCCGCAGCGGTTAGGGTCGTACTACAAGAAACAACGCGAACGTGAGCGGTAGATAGCGCACAGCGGCGCGGCAAGGGGGAGACCAGGCCGTGGCCTGGTCTCCCCCTTGCCGCACGTTTATGTGGTGGTGGTCGACGGGTTGGTGGGCGAAGACGCCGCGTTGTTCGTGCTCTTGGCGTCGGCGGATGCGCTTTTTGTCCCCTCGCCGCTGGCCGCCGGCGTCGCCGCGCGGTCTTTGGAACCGTCCGCCTCGGTTTTGGACGGCTCGGCTGCCGCGCCGTCGCCGTTCGCGGCCGGCTTCGGCTTCGCGTTGTTGCTGTCGCGACTGTCGTTGATGTAGAAGCCGCTACCCTTGAAGACGATGCCGACGGGGTGAATGACGCGTCGGATACGCCCGCCGCACTGGGGGCACTCGGTCAGCGCGTTATCGTGATAACTCTGGCGCACCTCGAAGCGGTGAGCGCATTGGCCGCATTGGTAATCGTAGAGAGGCACACAAGGCTCCGATTGGAAAGTATTTTGTTCTTGTCAACTATCCTACTGGTCAACTATCCTAAGTGTACCGTACATGATGCTATAATTGAGCGACTACGATAGAAAGGAGGGCACGGCAATGGGTGATCGAAGTCCCAAAGACAAGGAAAAGAAAAAGCCCAAGAAGTCCGATGCGAAGAAGCAACCAGTTGCGACCACGCCCGCATCGAAGTAGCGTCCGACTCAGCTTCACCGCCGTGCCATTCCCCCGTTTAAAATACGTGGTCATGGCACGGCGGCGTGCGTACCGTGCGTACCGTGCGTACATAGGGTACCGATGAATTTAACCAACGTCGCCGAGATTGTCGTCATCCTGCTCTTCTCCATCACGTGGCACGAGTTGGCCCACGCGCTGACGGCGCAATATCTAGGTGACGACACGCCACGCCGCATGGGACACATCTCGCTCAACCCCTTCCGTCACATGGATCAGTACGGCATCGTGTTGCTTTTTCTCAGCGCGTTTGTCGGGTTTGGGTTTGCCTACGGTTTCACCCCGGTCAACGAACGCAACATGCGCCCGAACCCCAAGACCGGCGGTGGGATCGTCGCGGTGGTCGGGCCGATCAGCAACCTAATCTTGGCCGCCCTCTTGGCGATTCCCCTGCGTTTTTCGCTCATCGACGTGACGTCCGGGGCGGGACTGCCAGAATTCATCCTGCGCGCCCTTGAGTTGAACGTGTTCCTGGCCGTGTTCAATATTATTCCCCTGCCGCCGCTCGACGGCTGGCGCGTGCTGGCGACCTTCCTCTCGCCCCGTACGCTGTACGACTTCCGCAACTTCGTGCAGTACGGCCCGGTTATCCTGTTGGGGCTGCTGTTGTTCGAGCAGTATATCCATTTCTTTTCCTTCCTCCAAAGTGTGCTTGTCACGCCTATCGTGCAGTTCCTACTCGGTATCAGTTACTGATGCCAGCCTCCTCGGCGGCGTTGCGGGTCGAGCTTGACCTCTTTCGCGGTCCGCTCCACACCCTGCTTGAGTTGATCGAGCGGCACGAGTTGCCGGTGACGCGCGTCTCGCTCGTCGCGGTAACCGACCAGTTCCTCGCCCTCGTCCAGGCCGCGCCCGTGCTCGACCTCGATCTCACGGCCGAGTTCCTGCACGTGGCGGCGCGCCTGCTCCTCCTCAAGTCGCAGGCGCTGCTGCCGCGCGCCACGGACGAGGAGCCGCGCGATGAGGACAACGTCGACGCGGAGGCGGATCTGGAGGAGCGCCTGCTGCTCTATCGGCGCTTCCGCGATGTCGCGGGCGCTCTGGCCGCGCGCCAGGAGGCCGGGCTGCGCCTGTTCGGCCGCGTGGTCCCGCCGCAAGCCGCCCCACACGCCGCTCTCGACGCGCCTGTACGGCTCGATCCTCGCCGACTGCGTCGCGTGGCCGCGCGGGCGTTCGCGCGCATCGCGGCCACGGAACGCGCGAAGGCCGGCGCCCCGGCCCCGCTCGTCTCTTTCGCGTCCGTGCTGCAGGCCGTCGTCGAGCGGCTGCGCGGGCGTCGCCAGGCGCGCTTCTCCGACATCGTCGCCGAGGCGCCGGACGTCATCACGGCGATCACGATGTTTCTGGCCGTTCTGGAGCTTATCCGCGGCCGGCATGTGGTCCTGCGGCAGCAGGGCGCGTTCGGCCCGATCAATCTAACGGTGGAGCGCGAGTAGGTGGTGGAGCACGAGGGACGGCCACTGCCGGCCCTGTTGGCCCGCCTCGAGGCGTTGCTGCTCGTGGCGGGCGAGACGGCGACGGTAGAGACGCTGGCCCGCGCGCTCGCGGCGCCGGGTGACGACATCGAGGATGGGCTGTCCGCGCTCAATCGACACTACGTCGCGAGGGGGCACGGGGTCCGCGTTCTACAGTCGGGGGGCCGCGCGCAACTCGTCACGTCGCCCGAGCACGCCGAGGCTGTGTCGCGCTTCCTCGGCGTGTCGGAGGGGGCGAAGCTGTCTCCCGCCGCGCTGGAGACGCTGGCGATCGTGGCCTATCGCCAGCCGGTGAGCCGGCCGGAGGTCGAGGCGGTGCGGGGTGTCAACTCCGACCACATCGTGCGCCAGTTGCTCGAACGCGGGCTCATCGAGGAGCGGGGCCACGCCGACACGCCCGGCCGTGCGGCCGTCTACGGTACGACTAAAGGCTTCCTGGAGGCCCTCGGCTTGCGCTCGTTGGAGGAACTACCTCCCCTCAACGCGGAGTAGCGCGCGCCGTCTCTAGGCCGTGTAAAACGTGTCTGGGGATGTATAAGGGAGAAGGCGGAGTTGTTGCTTTTGCAGGTCGAGCTCGATGCCTAGCGCTTCTAGCGCCTGTACGCCAAGGAGGGGCTGCTGACTTCCCGGAAGTTCCAGGCACTCCACGGTGGCTGGCCGTCCGAGTACGGACAGCTCGACGTCCCGAAAGATCCGTGTCCGCTCAAGACCGGTAGCCGTGTTGACGTTGACCTCTCGTAACGGTTCCGCGCCAAGAGCCGCTACCGTTTCGCGCGGCAGGCAGAGCAACGTCGCCCCCGTGTCCACCAACACGTCGTCCAGGGTGACGGATCGAATGTCGGATGCGGGGATGATCCCCCGCTCGGCGAGGATCTGATCCACACGGTTCGTGACGGTAATCCGCGTTAAAATTTTGCCCATCGCTGTCGTCGCACCTATTTCAACGTTCGTAGACATGGCGCCATCCCCTGTACCTGTTCGCTCATAGCCGTATGATATCTTACCGCCGTCATCTTACCGCGCTAGAGGGCGATAGCACGAAGGCCGGGACGGCAAGCGCCCTCCCGGCCTTCGTGCTATCGCCCTTTGTACTGGATTAGCGCTTGGTGTACTGTCCGGAGGGTACCAGCCATCTCGACTCGCACAACGCAAATCGCCCTTTGTACTGGATTAGCGCTTGGTGTACTGCGGCGCCTTGCGGGCGCGCTTGAGGCCGTACTTCTTGCGCTCCTTGGCGCGGGCGTCGCGTGTCAGGAACCCGGCGCGGCGCATCGCGCCGTGCAGTCCTTCGTCGCTCTTGACGAGCGCGCGGGCGATGGCGTGGCGCACCGCGCCGGCCTGACCGGAGAGGCCGCCGCCGGTCACCTTGATGATGGCGTTGAAGCTCGCGAGGTTAACCTCGCGCATCGGTTGGTTGACGACGTACTCGAGGGCGGCGCGGCCGAAATACTGGTCGGCCGGCCGGCCGTTGACCACGATGAGGCCGTTCCCCGGTATGAGCTTGACCGTGGCGACGGCCGTCTTGCGCCGTCCCACGGCGTAGTGATACGGAACTGGATCTGGCATCTATCCTCCGGAAATTAGCTAACGGCGAAACGGTTGGCCGGCTGCAAGATCTCGTCGAGCTGGCGCGGCGTCTGAGCCTGGTGCGGGTGCGTGGGGCCAGCATAGACCTTGAGCTTGCGGTACATGGTCTCGCCGAGCGCGGTGCGCGGGAGCATGCCGCGGATGGAGTGTTCGAGGATGCGGCGCGGGTGCGCCGCCATGACCTCTTTGTACGAGCGGGTCCGGAGCCCACCGGGATACCCCGAGTGGGAATAGTACTTCTTCTGCTCCTCGCGCTTCCCCGTCACATGGATCTTGTCGGCGTTGACGACGATGACGAAGTCACCCGTGTCCATGTGCGGCGCGAAGATCGGCTTGTGCTTACCGCGCAGGACGTGCGCGATGTCGGTCGAGAGCCGGCCCAGCGTCTTGCCCTCGGCGTCGATGACGTACCAGTTGTGCTCGATGTCCCCCGCCTTCGGCGTGAACGTTTTGTTCATCTTATCCTCCTTTCCTCGAATATCCTTAGTAGGTAACCTGTACCAGATAGAGCCCCTGCGCGGGCGCGGCCGGCCCCGCCGCCGCGATGTGGCGCGCGTCCAGGATAGCGCGGATGTCCTCCGGCTTGAGTCGGCCGCGTCCGACCCGCAGCACCGTGCCGACGATCAGACGCACCATATGGCGTAGGAACGCATTGGCCTCTATGTAGAAGTATACAAAGGGCCGCCTCACCCAGCAGCGCGCGCCTAGCACGAGCCGAACCGTCCCCCCGCGCTCCGTCACACCGTCGCGCGTCCGCTCCATCGGCATGCCGAACGCGGCGAAGTCGTGCTCGCCGACGAGGCGCTCCAGCGCCGCGCCCATCCCCGCCGTGTCGAGCGGGTCGGGGACGTGATGGCTGTAGCGCGTCCAGAACGGAGACGGCAGGGCCGTGTTGTACACGATATACTCGTAGGCGCGGCTGCGGGCGTCGTAGCGCGCGTTGAAGCCACGCTCCGCCTCCTCTAGCGACGATAGCACGATGTCGCGTGGTAGCGTCGCGTTGAGCGCGCGCATGAGCGTGGGCGTCTCCAGACGCGTTTCAGAGGAGAAGGATACGACCTGTCCGCGCGCATGCACGCGCGCGTCGGTGCGGCCGGCCCCGATCACCACCGCGCGCTCCTGGGTGACCTTGCGCAGCGCCTCCTCGAGCGCACCCTGGATCGTAGGCGCGGCCGACTGCCGCTGGAAACCGGCGTACGCCGTCCCGTCGTACTGCACGACGCCGCGCCACGTCCGCACCCCGCTAGACCAGTTCGATCTGCGCCATCGGCGCGCCGTCACCCTTGCGCACCCCAAGCTTGGTGATGCGTGTATAGCCGCCCGGGCGGTCCACGTAGCGCGGGCCAATCTGGGCGAACAGTTTCTCCACCGCGTCTTTGTTCGGCAGGTCGGCCAGCGCGAGGCGGCGGTGATGGACCGTTGGCTGTCGCGAGAGCGTGATGATCTTCTCGATATGGCGTTGCACGGCCTTAGCCTTGACGTGCGTCGTCGTGATCTTCTCATGTTGGATGATCGCCAACATGAGCGATCGATAGAGCGCGGTGCGCTCGTCCGTCGGCCGACCGAGCTTAAAGCCGGCTTTCCCGTGCCTCACGTTATCCTCCTCCTACAGACCGGGGTGAGGGCATCATAACCGCGATGTCCCTACGTCGCCCCGACTCGTGCGCCTATTCCTCTTCTTCGTCCTCGTAGTCGTCGTCAAACGCGCCGCCGAACTGCTCCTGAGCGCGCTCCGCCGTGATGAAGTTCTTCAGAATGAGCCGGTCACGCAACTCGTCGAGCGACTTGCGGCCGAAGTTGCGGACGTTGAGCAACTCTTCCTCGCTCATGTCGAGCACCTCGCCGACTTTGCTGACGCCTGCCCGTTTGAGCGAGTTGTAAGCGCGTGGCGAGAGGTCGAGCGCCTCGATGGGGGTGTCGTAGACCTGCTGCGGCAACACGCGTTGGCTGATCGCGGTGTGCTGCGGCTCAACCGTGTCCAGTTGCCCACTGAACTCGGCGATCTGCTGAAAGTGCCGGGTCAGGATTTGCGCGCTCTGATTGAGCGCCTCATCGGGCGACATCGTGCCGTCGGTCCAGATCTCGAGCACAAGGCGCTCGTAGGTCGTCATCGGCCCAACGCGCGTGCGCTCGATGACATAGTTGGCCCGTCGGATCGGCGCGAAGATAGCGTCGATCGGGATAGTGCCGATGTCGATGTTCTCGCGCTGGTCGATCGGGGCGTAGCCCTTACCACGCTCGACGGTTAGCTCGGCGTGGAGCGTCGCGCTTTCGTCGTCGAGCGTCAGCAGATACTGATCGCCGTTGACGACCTCGACCTGTGTCGGCGCGTTGATGTCGCCCGCGGTGATCTCACGCGCGCCGGAGACATCCAGATCGATCTGCATCGGATCGTCTCCGGTATACTTGAGTCGGACCTTCTTGAGGTTCAGGATAACCTCGGTCACGTCCTCACGCACGTGCGGAATATCTGAGAACTCATGGTTGATGCCGTCGATGCGGACGGCGGTGATGGCCGCTCCGGGCAGCGACGAGAGGAGGATGCGGCGCAGGGCGTTGCCCAGTGTCACGCCGTAGCCTTCCTCCAGGGGCTCGATCTCGTAGCGGCCGTGGGTATCGCTATACGCGACCCGTTCGATCCGCGGCAGCGAGAGTTGTTCGAGCAAATTCGACCTCCTCGGGACGAGTCGTCGGGAGCCAGGCGCCGGCGTCAGCATGAGGACATCTATCCAATCCGTCATAGCTGACTACGAAGCCGCTGTCCCCTGACGTATCTCTTCCCAACTAACTCCTAGTCACACATGCGGATAGGGCGAGTGCATCAGCGCCCGCCCTACGGTAACAGCCGGTTGCCGCCACTAAAACCGACAACCGGCGATTGATAACTGACTACTACCGCGAATAGTACTCGACGACGAGTTGGTCGTTTACGTTCTGGTCGCAGTCGCCCCGTTCCGGAATTGAAATGATGCTGCCTTGCAATTGCTCGGGATCGAGCGAGAGCCACGGCGGTACCGAGCGCGACCGGATCAAGTCCGACACCGTCTTGAAGTACTCCTTGCCCCGCGCGCTCGGCAGGACCGCGATGCGCTGGCCGGGGCGGCAGTGGAACGACGGGATGTCGGTCTTGCGGCCGTCGACAGCGAAGTGCCCGTGTCGTACGATTTGCCGCGCCTCATCGCGCGAGGTCGCGAAGCCCAGCCGATACACCACGTTGTCCAGACGCAACTCGAGCGATTGCATCAAGTTCGTGCCCGTGATGCCGGTGCGACGCGAGGCAGCGTCGAACGCCTTCTGGAACTGGTCTTCTAGAACCCCGTAGATACGACGAGCCTTCTGCTTCTCGCGTAGCTGCAGCCCGTACTCCGATTGCTTACGGCGCCGCTGACCGTGCTGTCCGGGCGGCATCGGCCGCCGCTCGACCGGGCACTTCTTGGTGAGACACTTTTCGCCTTTGAGGTAAAGCTTCATCCCCTCGCGGCGACACATTCGACAATCTGGTCCGATATAGCGTGCCAAAAGAATCCTCCGTTAGACGCGCCGTCGCTTGGGGGGACGGCACCCGTTGTGTGGAATAGGAGTCACATCGGTGATCGACGTGACGGCCAGGCCGGCGCCCGATAGGGCGCGGATCGCCGACTCGCGTCCGGCGCCCGGACCCTTCACAAACACCTCGACCTGACGCATGCCGTTTTCCATCGCCTTGCGGGCCGCGGCGTCGGCGCTCAACTGCGCGGCGTAGGGTGTGCTCTTGCGCGAGCCCTTGAAGCCCGCGGAGCCACCCGAGCCCCAGCACACGACCTTACCGGTCGGATCGGTGATCGTAACAATGGTATTGTTAAAGGTTGAATAAATATGCACTTGCCCGGATGGGATATTCTTGCGCTCACGCCGCCGCGTTCGCGCCGCCGTGCCCTTGCGCGCGCCGGTTCGTCCGTCTGCCATACCACCTCCCGTAGTCAGTAGCCAGCGATCAGCGGCCAGTAGCGGACTGGCCGCTGATCGCTAACGCCTAATTTACTTCCTCGCCGCCTTCTTCTTGCCGCCGACCGTCTTCGGCCGACCCTTCCGCGTCCGCGCGTTCGTGCGGGTGCGCTGACCATGCACGGGTAGGCCACGGCGATGCCGTAGACCGCGGTAACATCCGATCTCTACCAGGCGCTTGATGTTGAGGGCAACCTCGCGACGCAATTCGCCCTCGACCCGAACGGTGCGATCGATGATCTCACGCAGTCGGCCGACCTGCTCTTCCGTCAGGTCGCGCACCCGAATATCGGGCGAAACGTTGGCTTGCGCGATGATTTTTTGGCTCGTCGTCAAGCCGATCCCGTAAATATACGTTAGGCCGATCTCCACGCGTTTATCGCGGGGTAGGTCGATGCCGGCAATACGTGCCACTCTTCACTCCTCGTCTTAGCCGCATATAAACGCGCATGAACACAAATAGAAAGTATACCGTATTTCCTATTTATGTGTCTACCCGTCGCGGCGACACCGCGACGCTCTACGTCTTACCCCTGGCGCTGCTTGTGCTTCGGGGTCGTGCTGCAAATGACCATCACCACGCCGTGCCGCCGGATAACCCTGCAGTTGGGGCACATACGCTTCACCGAGGCGCGTACCTTCATCCTAATTTCTCCTTTCTGTCATCCAGTCCATAGTGCGCCGGATCGCCCCACATACGCGTGGGGTCGCTCGGGCGCGAGAGGATCTCGTAGCCTTGCGCCGTCACCGCGACACTGTGCTCGAAGTGCGCGGAGAGCGAACCGTCCTTCGTCGCCACCGTCCATCCGTCGTCGAGTTGCCGCGTGTCATCGCCCCCGAGGTTGACCATCGGTTCGATGGCGATGACCATGCCCGGCCGCAGGACGGGTCCGCGCCCCCCCTTCGCCGGCCGATAGTTCGGAACCTGCGGGTCTTCCCACATCGAGCGGCCGATGCCGTGGCCGACGTAGTGGCGTACCAGGCCCATGCGCTGGCTTTTGACGTAATCTTCAACCGCGCCGCTGACGTCGTAGAGGAAGCCGCCCGGCCGTACCTGGGCGATGGCTCCGGCCAGGGCGCGTTTCGTCGCATCCAGCAGGCGTTGCGCCTTGGGGTCAATCTCGCCGATCGGGACGGTCATGGCGGCGTCGCCGTGCCAGCCCTGGTACACTACGCCGATGTCCAGGCTCACGATGTCCCCGTTGTGCAGCACGCGCTTACCGGGGATGCCATGCACGATTTCGTTGTTGACGGAGGTACAGATGCTGTAGGCGAAGTTGACGAGCGAATAGCTGGGCGTCCCACCCATACGCACGATACTCTCCGTCGCGATGCGATCGAGTTCGCCGGTCGTGACGCCGTCCCGCGCGCTATCCGCCAGGAGCACGAGCGTGTCGGCCACGATACGGTCGGCCTCGCGCATCAGGACGAGTTGTTGCGGTGATTTAAGTGTAATCCGTCGTTGCTCTGCCACTGTTTACCTCTGGCTCCCCGACCCGCTCGCGACGGGCCGCGCCCCCCTTTTCTCCTCGATCGCGGCGCTGATATCGCCGGTGACCGCGTCGACGCCCTGCTCGCCGTCGATCTCGACCAAGACGCCCCGTTGTTGGTAGTAATCGATGAGCGGCAACGTGTCGTGCTCGTACACGTCGTAGCGCACGGCTTGGATCGCGGGCGTTTCATCGGATCGCTGGACGAGCGGCGCGCCGCAGACGTCACACCGTCCGATCGCGCTGGGAGCGACCGCGGGGATGTGATAGACGCTGCCGCATTGCTGACAGATCCAGCGGCCGGCCATCCGCTCGATCACCACGTCGCGCGAGGCTTTGATGTAGACGACCGCGTCGGGCCATGTCGTCTTCCCCCTGCCGAGGGAGGCGTCGAGACGCTCCGCCTGGGGCAGCGAGCGCGGAAACCCGTCGAGAATGACGCCGTTAACGGCGTCCGGCCTCGCGAGGCGGGCCTCGACGATGCGGATCGTGAGGTCATCCGGCACGAGCCGGCCCGTGTCCATGTACTCCTTAGCCTCGTGGCCAAGTGGCGTATCCTGCGCGCGCACCGCCCGCAGGAGGTCGCCCGACCCGACGTGGGGAATGCCCAGACATCGCGCCAGGCGCGTCGCCTGTGTCCCCTTACCGGCGCCGGGTGGGCCGACGAATATAACGTTCACGGGTCTCTCTATGCCGTCCTTATCCGCTCGTTTAGGCTGCTTAGCGCATGAAACTCTGGTAGTTGCGCATCATCAGCTGGGCTTCCAGCTGGCGCATCGTATCGATGACGACGCCCACGATGATGAGCAGCGCCGTCGCTCCGATCGTCAACGTCGGGGGCGTATTCAGGAGCAGCCGGCCGACAAACGGCAGGAGAGCGACAGCGCCCAGGAAAAGCGCCCCGGCCGTGGTCACGCGGTTGACGACGCGCGCCAGGTACGAAGAGGTTTGCTGACCTGGCCTGTAGCCGGGGATAAACCCGCCGTTCTTCTGTAGCGTCTCCGGCAGGCGCTGCTGCTGGAATTGGATCGCGGTATAGAAATACGTGAAGCCGACCACCAGCAGGAAGTACAACACCCAGTAAATAGGCGAGAGTGTGTTGTACGAAAAGTTGTTGTAGAAGAATCCGACGATGCCCTGCACGATCCCCTTGTTTTCAGGATGATAGAAGTACGACGTGATGATGTAGGGCGCGGTCACGATCGAGATGGCAAAGATCAGCGGGATCATGCCCGCCGAGTTGACCGGGATCGGGATGAAGGTGCTCTGCCCTTGCATCACGCGGCGGCCCACCACGCGTTTGGCATACTGAACCGGGATGCGGCGCTGCGCCTGCTGCACGAACACGATCGCCGCGATGACCAGCGCCGAGACGATCGCCAGGATGATGACCGTGCCCGCGTTGTCGATCAGGCTCGGCCCGACGAGGCTCGGAATGCGGGCCAGGATCCCGGCGAAAATGATGATCGAGATCCCGTTGCCGATCCCATTCTCGGTGATGAGTTCACCGAGCCAGATGAGGAACATCGTGCCGGCGGTCACCGTGATGAGAAACTGGATCGTCGGCAGGACCGTGTGCGCGTCGAAGAGGCCGAAGTCTCGAAACGCTCCGGTACTGGCGAAGAGCGCTCCTTGGCCGAGCGCCTGAAGAAACGCTAGCGGCACCGTCACGATACGTGTGATCTGATTGATGCGCTGGCGTCCCGCCTCGCCGCCCTCACGCATGAGCTCTTCGAGCCGCGGGATAACCGGCTGCAGAATCTGTAGCGAGATCTGGGCCGTGATATACGGGTAGACGCCGAGCATCACGATCGAGAGTTGCCCCGAGCCGCCCCCGAAGAGCGAGAGCAACTGGAACAGGCCGGTCGACTGGCTATTGGCTCTAAAGCGGGCGGCGTCGAACAGCGGGACCGGGATAGCCGCGGCGATACGGTAGATGATGAGGATGCCGAAGGTAAAGAGCAGCTTACGCCGCACATCGGGGAGCCGGAAAGCGTTAGCCGCGGCCTGGAGCATGGGATTAGGCCTCCTCGTTCGCCGAACTGGCCGCGTCCGTCGCGTCCGCGTCCAGGTTCGCGTTCTTGCGCGGCAGCGTCTCCTCGACCGACCCGCCCGCGGCCTCGATCTTGGCGCGCGCCTTCCCCGACGCGCGATCGACCCGTACGGTAAATCGCTTCGTCGTCTCGCCGTCGCTGAGCAGCTTGAGCGGGCGCGAGGCGCGGTTACGCATCACGCCGATGCGCTTGAGCTCCTCGACCGTGATCGTGGCCCCGTCCTCGAAGCGATCGTTGAGCAACCCGACGCTGACCAACTCGAACTCGACGCGGAAGGGGGGCTTGAAGCCCTTCATATAGGGCATCGTGCGCGTCAGCGGGAAAGCGCCACCGATAAAGGGCGCCTTTTTGGCGCCGCCGGACCGGGCGGTCTGGCCCTTGGTGCCTTTACCGGCCGTCTTACCTCGCCCGGAGCCCATGCCACGCCCGATACGGCGCTTGTGACTGCGCGCGTCCTTGTTGGGCTGCAGCTCGTGAAACTTCATACCTGTTCTCCTGTCGCCGTGACGCCCGACTCGCTGGGGATCTCGTCCACCTGTACCAGGTGCGTCACTTTCTGAACCATGCCGCGGATCGACGGCGTGTCGTCCTTTTCGATCGTGCTATAGAGCTTATGGAAGCCCAGGAGCCGAATCGTATCTTTCTGCCCCTTCGGATAGCCGATGGAACTCTTGCGGTACGTGAGACGTAGTCTACCCGGCACCGAGAGCCTCCCTTCCGAACAGCATACGGTTCATGCTGATCCCCCGGCCCCGCGCGACCTCCTCGGCGTTGCGCAGATCTTGTAGCGCCAGCATGGTGGCCTTGACCACGTTGACCGGGTTCGTAGACCCAATCGACTTCGTCAGGATGTCGTGGACCCCGCTCGCCTCCATCACGGCGCGAACCGAGCCGCCGGCGATGACGCCGGTGCCGGGGCCGGCGGGTTTCAAGAGGACTTTAGCCGAGTTGTAGCGCTCCTCGACGGTGTGCGGGATCGTCGCGCCGTTGATAGGGATGCGTATCAAGTTCTTCTTGGCGTCCTCGACGCCCTTGCGGATGGCGTCCGGCACCTCGCCGGCCTTGCCGAGGCCCGCGCCGACGACGCCGTTGCCGTCTCCGACGACGACGACCGCGCTAAAGCTGAAGCGCCGGCCGCCCTTGACGACCTTGGCGACGCGGTTGATCTGCACGATCCGCTCCTGCAGATTCAATCCGTTCGGATCGATCTTTGCCATTATCACCTCCGATGGCTGCTAGCTAAAAGTCCAGGCCCGCGGCGCGCGCGCCGTCGGCGAGCGCCTGTACACGGCCATGATAGTGAAATCCGCCACGATCGAAGGCGACCTTCGTAATCCCGGCGGCGAGGGCGCGCTCCCCGACGAGACGGCCGACGGCCGCGGCAACGCGCGTCTTATGGCCGGAAGCGGTCTCACCCTCCGCGGGCTCGGGCAGAGTTCCCGCGCGCAGACCGGGATCGAGCGACGACGCCGCCGCGACGGTGTGTCCACGCGTGTCGTCGATGATTTGGGCATAGATATGCTTGCCGCTGCGGAAGACGCTCAGACGCTGCCGGGCCGGCGTGCCCTCGAGGCGTCCACGGATGCGTCGTCGGCGCTTCTCGCGCAGTGCCCGTGCATTATGTTGCTTAATCATGTTTGTTTTTCGTGTCCTGTCGGGGCGTATGGCTATACGCCCTGGTTTGCGTAAAGACGTATAGCCATACGCCCCTACACTACTTACTTCTTTTTGCCGCCGACTTTACCGGCCTTACCGGCTTTACGACGGACGACTTCATCGCTGTAGCGGATACCCTTGCCCTTGTATGGCTCGGGCTTGCGCAAGCGCCGAATCTGGGCGGCCGTCTCGCCGACCTTCTGCTTGTCGATCCCCGACACGACGATGCGGTTCTGTCCCTCGACGACGAAGTTGATCCCCGTGTGCGGCACGACGTCGACCGGATGGGAAAAGCCCAGCGCCAGGTTGAGGCGCGTGCCCGCCAGCGACGCGCGATAGCCGACGCCGGTGATCTCAAGGGTCCGCGTAAAACCGGTCGTGACCCCTGTCACCATATTGTTCACGAGTGTTCGCGTGAGCCCGTGCAGCGCCTTGTGCCGCTTTTCCTCGGAGGCGCGGTCAACGATGAGTTGCCCGTCCTGCTGGGCCACGCTAATGCCCTGGGGGAGGGCATGCGCCAACTCGCCCTTAGGACCCGTGACGCGCACAGCGCCGCCCTCGATCGTCACGGTCACCCTGTCGGGCACCGGGATCGGCATACGGCCGATACGTGACATAATCGTTACCCCTTATTAGTACCTGGCAGGCGGCGGCTAAGAGCGAGAGGCGCGTGTCCACCGGCTGCTAGCCACTACCTACCGTCGTAGACAAGACCGTAATTTTACCACACTTCGCAGATGAGCTCGCCGCCGACGTTCTCGCGGCGCGCCCGCGTGCCGCTGATGACACCGCGCGGCGTGGAAATGATGACGATGCCCATTCCGCCCAGCGCGCGCGGGATGTGCGTGGCGCCCGCGTAGAGGCGCCGTCCGGGTGTGGAGAGGCGCTTGAGGTGCGTCATGACGGGACGCCGCTCATCCGTGTACTTGAGGTGGACGCGGATAGCCTGGAAGTTGCCGTCTGGAACGACCTCGAAGCGGTGGATAAAGCCCTCATCCCGCAGGATACTCGCGATGCTCTCCTTCATGCGGGAGTGCGGGATGTCGACGCTGGGGTGACGCCGATTGATGGCGTTGCGCATGCGGGTCAACATGTCGGCGATGGGATCGGTTGTCATGTATCGCCTCCTACCAACTCGACTTCACGACGCCCGGCAGCTCGCCGCGCAGAGCCCGCTCACGCAGGCAAATGCGGCACAGACCGAACTTGCGATAGTAGGCGCGCGGCCGGCCGCAGACCTGGCAGCGGTTGTGCTGCTGCACCTTGAACTTCGCCGGCTTCTTCGCCTTGGCGATCATCGATTCTTTTGCCATGTAGTTTTCCTTTCGAGCCGTTAGCGGCTAGCAAGCGGTCGACGGCTAACCGCTGTTTAGGCCGCCCGGAACGGCATGCCCATCAGTTGTAGGAGGCGGCGTCCCTCCTCGTCCGTACGCGCCGTGGTCACGATGCTGACCTCGAGGCCGCGCAGCCGGTCGATCGTGTCGTAGTCGATCTCCGGGAAGACGAGTTGCTCGCGCAGCCCCAGCGTGTAATTGCCGCGGCCGTCGAACGACTTGCCTGATATACCCTGGAAGTCGCGGATACGCGGGAGCGCGACCGAGATCAGGCGATCGAGGAACTCCCACATGCGCTCACCGCGCAGCGTCACCATCGCGCCAATCGGCATCCCCGTGCGGATCTTGAACGAGGCGACCGACTTCTTGGCTTTCGTGATGACGGGCTTTTGCCCGGCGATGGTGGTAAGGTCCCGCGTCGCCGCGTCCAGCGCCTTTGTGTTGGCGACGGCCTCACCCAGCCCGATGTTGATCACGATTTTGTTGACTGTAGGAACCTGCATCGGATTGGCGTAGAGGAACTCGCGTGTGAGCGCTTCCACGACCTCTTGCCGATACTTCTCTTTCATGCGGAGAGCCATAAAACGTTTTACCTCTTATCGATCGTCTCGTTGCACTTTTTGCAGACGCGCACTTTCGTGCCGTCTTCCAAAAAGCTGTGTCCGACGCGCGTTGGTTGGTTGCAGTTCGGGCACACGAGCATGACGTTCGAGACGTGCAGCGGGGCCTCCACCTGGATGATGCCGGCCTGCTGTACTCCCGGGCGTCCCTTCACGTGCTTGGTCGCCAGGTTGGCTCCGGCGACGACGAGGCGGTTTTTCTCGCGGATCACGCGGTTTACCTTGCCGCTTTTGCCGCGATCCTTGCCGGCGACGATCATGACGTTGTCGTCGCGTCGAATGTTAGCCATGCTACAGCACCTCGGGCGCCTGGCTCACGATTTTCATAAAGCCCTTCTCGCGCAACTCGCGCGCGACAGGGCCAAAGATACGCGTGCCACGCGGGTTATTCTGAGCGTTGATGATGACGGCGGCGTTATCGTCGAAGCGGATGTGCGAGCCGTCGGGGCGGCTGTACTCTTTCGCCGTGCGGACGATGACCGCCTTGACGACCTCGCCCTTCTTGACGGCGCCGCCGGGCTGCGCCTGCTTCACCGCGGCGACGATGATGTCGCCGACTCCCGCATACTTGCGCGCCGAGCCGCCCAGGAGGCGGATGCACAGGATCTCTTTCGCGCCGGTGTTATCGGCGACGCGCAAGCGTGTCTCGTTTTGAATCACTGCTCTACACCTCTAAATCCTGAGGCGCCACGGGGACGACCTCGGCCACCGGCCGCGCCACCCCGCGCTCGTCGTGGCGCATGATCTCGACGACGCGCCACCGCTTGTCCTTGGACAGCGGCCGGGTCTCCACCAGGCGGACGGTATCGCCTGTCTGGCATGCGTTCTCCTCGTCGTGCGCCTTGTACCGCTTGGTCGTGCGGATGGTCTGCTTGTAGAGCGGATGGCGATGCACGGACTCCACCGCGACCACGACCGTCTTCTGCATCTTGTCGCTGACGACGCGGCCCGTCAGTTGCTTCGCGCGTGGATTAAACGGCATCGCCGGCCCCCTTCTGCTCGTCGATGAAAAATTTCAACCGCGCGATCTCTTTACGCAACACCTTCAAGCGGGCGTAATTACTCACTCTGCGGGTCGCCAGTTGAAAGTTTAAGTCCGCGAGTTCGGTTTGCGTGCCGCGCAGCCGGTTCTCGAGCTCGCTCACGGGCAGGCCCAGATACTCACGCGTGCGCTGCTTCATCCTGCCCCTCCTCATCCTCATCCTCGGCGACGGCGACCGGCGTGTGTTTTTCGATCACTTTCGTCGGGATCGGCAGCTTGTAGCCAGCCAGGCGCAAGGCCTCTTTGGCCATTTCTTCGCGGACCCCGGCAATCTCGAAGATGATGCGCCCCGGCTTGATCACGGCGACCCAGTGATCCGGCGCGCCCTTGCCGGAGCCCATACGGGTCTCGGCGGGCTTCGAGGTGACGGGCTTATCCGGGAAAACCCGGATCCAGATCTTCCCGCCGCGGCGGACGTAGCGTGTGATGACGCGACGCGCCGACTCGATCTGGTTGCTCTCCATCCAGCACGTGCCCTGCGCCTGCAACGCGTATTGTCCGAACGCGATCTCATTGCCGCGCATGGCCATACCCTTGCGCCGGCCGCGATGTTGTTTGCGGTGTTTAACCCGCCGTGGCATCAATAGCATAGTATTTCTCCTTTAACGCGCTCAGTGGTCGGTGGTCCGGTCGTGGCCTCGTTAGAAGACGCCTGCCGGCCACGACCCACCCACCCATCACTAGCCTCGATTGCCACCGCCGCGGGCGCCGCCACCGGCGGCGCCGCCGCGACCGCCGCGTTGCGGGCGGTCGCCGCGATCACCGCGCGGGCGGTCGTCGCGACGCGGGCGCTCGGAGCGGCCCGACGGCGGGGCGCTCGTCGGCTCGACCATCTGGCCGGGCTTGACGATCCCCTTAAAGATCCAAACCTTCACGCCGATGATACCGTAGGTCGTGCGGGCTTCGGCTATGCCAAAGTCGATGTCGGCGCGCAGTGTTTGTAGCGGCACCTGGCCGCGGCGTTCGCCCTCGCGACGGGACATCTCCGCGCCGCCGAGGCGGCCGGCCACGGCTACGCGCACGCCTTTGGCGCCCGATTGCATCGTCCGCTGAACCGTCAGCTTCATCGCGCGACGGAAGGCGACGCGCCGCTCGAGCTGCTCGGCGATGTTGCGCGCCACCAGGACGGCGACCAGGTCGGGATTACGCACCTCGAGGATGTTGACCTGCACCTTCTTGCTGGTCTGCTTCTCCAGCACGCGGCGCAGTTCCTCGACGTTGGCGCCGTTGCGGCCGATGATGATGCCAGGCTTGGCGGTGTGGATCGTCACGGACAGGCGGTTGGCCGATCGCTCGACGTCGATCTGTGCGATCGCGGCGTTGGTGTGGCGCTTGAAGATGAACGCGCGCAGCCGCAGATCCTCCTGGAGAAGGTCTTTATAGCCGCGGTCGGCGTACCACCGCGCCTGCCACGGCCGAATGATGCCGAGGCGGAAACCGACCGGGTGTACTTTATGTCCCATTTAGTCCTCTCGATCCTCGACAATAACCGTGATGTGGCTCGACCGCTTCAGGATGCGGTTGGCGCGTCCCATATTACGTCGCCACAGTCGCTTGAGCGTGCGCCCGTCGTCGGCGTAGATCCGCTGGATCCACAGCGAGTCGGCGTCGAGGTTGTAGTTGTTCTCCGCGTTGGCCGCGGCTGACTTGACGACTTTGTAGACGTCGCGCGCGGCGTTTTGAGGCATGAAGCGCAGCATTGTGAGCGCCTCGTCGACCTTGCGGCCGCGCACCTCGTCGATCACGAGGCGCACTTTGCGCGGGGTGATCGGGATGTCTTTCGCAACGGCACGTATTTCCATATCTCTACCTCGAGCCCGTCGTCTTGGAGCCCGCGTGCCCCTTGAAGGTGCGCGTGGGCGCGAATTCGCCCAATTTATGCCCGACCATGTTCTCGCTGATAAAGATCGGCACGTGGCGGCGTCCGTCGTGGACCGCGATGGTATGCCCCACGAACTCGGGGAAAATCGTCGAGGCGCGCGACCAGGTGCGGATAATCTGGCGCTGGTTGCCCTTGTTCAAGACCTCGATCTTGCCGAACAGCTTGGGGTCGACGAACGGCCCCTTCTTCGTTGAACGTGACATAAGCTCGAAGTTGCCGGCTAGCAGGTATCAGTTGTCGGCTGTCGAACGGGACGTAGCCCTCCGACAACTGATACCTGGCGCCTGGTTACTTCTTCCTCCTTCGGATGATGAACTTATCGGTCTGCTTGTTGTTGCGCGTGCGCACGCCCATGGCCGGCTTGCCGTAGACCGTTTTCGGCTGGCCACCGATCGGGGCGCGTCCCTCGCCGCCGCCATGCGGGTGATCGTTGGGGTTCATGACCGAGCCGCGCACGGATGGGCGGCGGCCCATGTGGCGGGCGCGGCCAGCCTTGCCGAGGTTCTGGTTCTGGTGGTCGGGATTGCCGACCTGGCCGAGCGTCGCGCGGGCGGCGACGGGGATGAGTCGCATCTCGCCCGAGGGCAGGCGCAGCGTGGCGTAGTTGCCTTCGCGCGCCACGAGCTGGGCCGAGTTCCCGGCCGATCGCACGAGTTGGCCGCCGCGGCCGGGGTAGAGCTCGATGTTATGCACCGTCGAGCCGAGCGGCATGTTGCGCAGGGGCAGACAGTTGCCGACGCGAATCTCCGCGTCGGGACCGTTCATGAGGCGGTCGCCCACCTTGAGTCCGTTCGGGGCGATGATATAGCGCTTCTCGCCGTCCTCGTACTCGATCAGGCAGATACGGGACGAGCGGTTCGGATCGTACTCGATCGTGGCCACGGTGGCCGCGATGCCGTCCTTGTTGCGCTTGAAGTCGATGACACGATACATGCGCTTGTGGCCGCCGCCGCGGTGTCGCGTGGTGATGCGCCCCTGGTTGTTGCGGCCGGCCTTCGACTTGAGGGGACGCAACAGGGGCTTGTGCGGCTTTTGAGCGGTGATGTCGGCGTTCGAGACGACGGACATGCCGCGCCGGCCGGGCGAGGTGGGCTTGTAGCGTTTAATAGCCATTCTTACACCGTCCCAAAAAAGTCTTCAATCGTCTGACCGCGCGTGAGCGTCACGACGGCCTTCTTCCAGGCGGAGGCGTAGCCACGACGTGTCCCGGCCCCCTTTTCCTTCGGCTTCATGTTGATCGTGTTGACCGCCGCCACCTTGACGTTGAAGCGCTGCTCCACGGCCTGCTTGATCTCGGCCTTCGTCGACCCGCGAGCGACTTTGAACGCGTAGCGATGCACCTCGGGGTTGGTCATCTTGGGCTTGCTCGGGCTGGCTAGCTCGGTGCTCTTCTCCGTGATGAGCGGCCGCTCGAGGACTCTATACAACTCCACCGGTCAGCACTCCTTCCAACGTGCGCAGGGCATCCTGCGTGAAGACGAGGTGGTCGCTGTCGATGGCGTCGACCACGTTGAGCGTATGGGCCACGATCGTGCGTACCTGGGGGATATTCCGCGCCGAGAGCGTCACGTTCTGGTCGGGCGCCGCGATGACGATGACGACCCGGCGGTCGACGCCGAGCGCCCCCAGGATCTCGATCATGCTCTTCGTTCGCGGCGCCTCGAGGCCGAAGCTGTCGACGACATGCACGCGGCCCTCGCGCAGCTTGTCGGTGAGGACAGAGCAGAGCGCCCTGCGGCGCATTTTCTTGGGCATGTCCTGGTCGTAGGAGCGCGGGTGCGGGCCGAAGACCACGCCGCCCTTGCGGAACTGCGGGGCTGTCATCGCGCCGTGGCGCGCCCGGCCGGTGCCCTTCTGCCGATACATCTTGGCCGTCGTCCCACTGACCTGGCCACGCGTTTTGGTGTCGTGCGTGCCGGCGCGGCGGTTCGCCTGAATGCGTAGAACGGCCTGATGGATGAGGGTGTCGTTGCGGGCGACCCCGAAAATAGCGTCGTCGAGCGGTGTCGTGGAGACGACAGCGCCGGCGGTGTTGCGTACCTGTGCCTCTGCCATGTCGTCCTCCTATGACCCGTACTTCTTGACTGCTTTGCGGATCATCACTGTTCCGTTTTTCGGACCAGGGATCGCGCCTTTGATTAGTAGCACATTATTTTGTGGATCGACGGTGACGACTTGAAGATTTTGTACCGTGACGCGTTCGTGACCCATGTGTCCGGCCATTTTTTGTCCCTTGAGGACGCGGCCGGGGGTCGTGCCGGCGCCGATGGAACCGGGCGCGCGCGTGCGGTCGGACTGGCCGTGCGTCTTGGGGCCTCCCTGGAAGTGGTGACGCTTGACGCCGCCCTGGAAGCCTTTGCCCTTCGACGTGCCGACGACGTCGACGTAGTCGTCGGCGTTGAAGACCATGTCGACGGTGACGCGCTGTCCGATCTCCGCGCCCTCAACGGCGCCTCGGAACTCGCGCAAGGTGCGCGGCCGAAATTCGTTGTTGCCGGTGGCCTTGCGTACGTGGCCGAGCCGTGGTTTGTTGAGTATGCGTTTGTGGCCGAAGGCCAGTTGTACGGCGGGGTAGCCGTCGCGCTCCGGGTTCTTGACGCCCGTTACGACGCACGGGCCCGCTTCGATGACGGTGACCGCCAGCGCCCGCCCGTCGGCCGTGAACACCTGGGTCATGCCGACTTTGCGGCCCAGTATTCCGTTCATATCTCCTCCTCTAGCGGTAGGGCATGGAGCTTGACCTGCTCACTGCCTACATAGAGCTTTCAGCTATCGGCTGTCGACCGTCAGCTTTACCTGCTCATAACCTGCTAGGAATAAATGACTATCACCTGTTTACGCTCGTGTCCTGTATCGTGTCCCCGCGTGAGAAACCGGCGGCCTACAGCTTCATCTCGATGTCGACGCCGGCGGGCAGCGCCAGCTTGGCGAGCGACTCCAGCGTGCGCGCGTTGGGATCGAGCACGTCGATCAGGCGCTTGTGCGTGCGAATCTCGAACTGCTCGCGCGAGTCTTTGTCGATGTGCGGGCCCCGGATCACGCAGAACTTCTGGATCTCCGTCGGCAACGGGATCGGCCCCGAGACGTCGGCGCCGGTCGTGCGTGCGGTCTGGACGATCTGCACGGCCGACTGGTCCAGGATCTTGTGGTCGTAGGCCTTGAGCCGGATGCGAATACGTTGTTTTGCCACTTTCCCCCCAGTGAGCGATGGGTAGCGGCCAGTGATCAGCTATCCGCTGACCACTGGCCACTGGCCACGTGCCCGGTGTTACTCGATAATCTTGGTGACGACGCCGGCGCCGACGGTGCGGCCGCCCTCGCGGATGGCGAAGCGCAGACCCTCTTCGAGCGCCACGGGCACGATCAACTCGACCCCCATCTGCACGTTGTCGCCCGGCATCACCATCTCCATGCCCTCGGGCAGCTGGATCGCCCCCGTCACGTCGGTCGTGCGCAGGTAGAACTGCGGCCGGTAGCCCTTGAAGAACGGCGTGTGCCGTCCCCCCTCCTCCTTCGTCAGCACGTACACCTCGCCCATGAACTTGGTGTGCGGCGTGATCGACCCCGGCTTGGCCAGCACCTGCCCTCGCTGGATCTCAGCCCGCTCGATCCCGCGCAGCAGCAGCCCCACGTT
>JAABUO010001564.1_pt1 | contig 29486 bp, 31 predicted proteins | sample 5559291 | NCBI WGS metagenome assembly JAABUO01 (sample SAMN10711878, study PRJNA513372) | rock metagenome | isolation source: Antarctica rocks | place: Antarctica: Victoria Land, Finger Mt sud | reverse complement strand
AGCAGCATTGATGCTTATGTGGGTGCTGCTCTTCAGGCAGTTCCCATTCAGACTGCCGCAAGGACACTCTGTACCTAAAAGCATCTACAGCTTCTCGCATTGCTTCTAAAGTCTGCCTTGTTCGCTCGCTATTGCTGCTCATGACTACCTCTGGCAGCCAGCCTTTCTCATGCAACATCTGCGCTGTCTGCATCAATGCCGTAACATGTCAGCCCAGCTTTGGGCGGCTGTGTTCATTCAGTCATTCTGTCACTCATTCACCACATGTCTTTTGATTGGGTCAGTTACATGCAGTCCTGAGTAGCTGCCACTGCGGTGCGATTCTGCATTCCATGGCTCAAGACGTGAAATGAAGCGTTGCAGGCAAATGCAGCTGATGGAGTGCACAACGTGCTGCTCATGTTGCAGTCTATGGCAGCAAGCACCTGCCATTTCGGTAGCTGCCAGATGCAAAAAAGTTGTTGGTTTATCTCTTGTGAGAGCAGCTTTGCTGCATGTAGGCGCAGACACACCTTGAGATAGAATACCGCTAGAGTGGATAGGCTTGCAAACCACATGCAAGCATGTCGGCACAGTTACAAATGCAGATGCTGGATCCCTGACATGACATAGCACACATGCATAAACATGACACTACACCATGCTGCAATGCAATAAGTGATCTGATGACCTTGACTGCCGAAAGTGTTACCTGCTGGGCTGCTTTGCGTCCCATGTCTGTGATGGACCTCTCATGATCTCGTGTCTGTGGATCAGTGCGCTCTATGCTGTCAGCATGCCTCATGATGATCAGCCTTCTGTATACAAGATGAGCTATGTTATCTTGTGCACACTTAGACCGGTACGCCTCGACACAGAAACATAACTCTGCAGCAACACTGACATGCAAATTGGTAGAGCACTTCTTGTTTTCAAAAGGAGCACTGCAGTGTGCGTTGGTTGTCACACCTGCGCTTGGGTGCTTGAGTGTCTATCAGTGATGACGTGGTTGTTGCACCGTTTGCCTGACATTGAACGACAGGCTGTCGCGGAGTCTGCTGGTGTCCACATTGTGTGGCATGCTTGTTCTGCTGAGTGCTTGCAATCTGCAGCAGGCATGCATACTGAGTGTGACGTCCACTAACCCACGAAATGAAAAGAAGCAGTGGCAGTAAAAGTGCAGGCGCACATACCTGATAAAACTGATTGCGCTTTGCAGCACTATGCATCGACAGTGCACAGGTCAAGACTGGCGGGACCACGCGAGCATTGCCGCAACGACAGTGCTGTAAGCCACTGGGATAGGTGGCAGTCGTCATGCTGGTAGTCGCTACGCTTCAGTTTTGAGTAACAGAATCGCGGTGTTTGATTGCCAGAATCAGTTTGTGTTGATCGCTAGGCTTCGCTGATTGTTTTGCCCAACACTTCGGGTTGTGAGTAACCGTTTCATATCCTGGCTTGACTGTAGACTAGCTAGGTTGACCGGTTGACCTACCCACCATTACACCGACCAGGCTTTGCTTGATACATCCATTCCCAGCCCCTGTCTCAAACAGCAAGTGTACCAACAGAAGCTGGCAGCCATTTGCCCGCAGCTGCCACAGCAGATGACGAGCACGCTTTGTCTGTGTTCACCGCAGTCTAGCAGAGCCTTCAAGTCGTGCAGCGCGTGCCCCGTGGACACACACAGCCGGCAACGCTCCTGCAATGCCAAGGTATCTCTGTCGGCACACCATAGAATCCGAGAACAGGTCGCGACGCACAGCACCACACCAATAGCAACATCAGCCGAGCCCAGATCAAGCTGCAGAGGCCAAAGGACAGCCAGGCAGCTGGTCTGCAGAGCGCAACAGCAAGATGAAAAGGAAAAGGACATAGTCGGAGGCTTTGATGTGGATTCGCCAGCAGGGTTTCTGGAAAGTGAAGCAGTTGGCATTGTTTTCAAGGTAGCCACCAGCTGAGCCAGCCAGTGTCTGTGATTGTATATGACTGCAGACGACACCTTTGCAGCGCAACTCTTCTTTGGGCACTTGTTCTCAGATCCATGGCATGTTCTATCGGAGGTCACAATTGGTCTGTACCAGGTGTATGGTTTGCTGCAATATTTGAAGTCAGGCCGAAACGCCCTGTATACTTGATGCTGCAGGTTGGATTCTTCCTATTCGTCTCAGCTGGTGTTGCTGCCATTCTACTATTGGCAAGACCAGTGATTGATAACACAATACAAGCATTTCCGTACCGAACAAGTGGGGGCGGGGAACAATCTGGGTCTGCTGACAAATCGCTGATTCCTGGGCTAGACTCTGGTCCCTCTGAAAGTGCTGGAGATTCAATATTTGACTGAATACCTCTTACCAGACTAACAGCATCTGTTTTGTTTCAAGTTGTGTTGTATAGTTGTGCAAACATTTTATGTTACACACCATAGCTGCTCTGGTGAATTGCCCTGGTCAGCTTACAGATTGTAACCTGCTTGTTATAGTGATGATCGTGTGCCATTCAGGAAGTCACGCATAAGCGATTATTCAGGACCCCAATGCTTTGCCAGCACAATCAGTATCTTTTCAGATTGTAGGGTCAACTTAAGACCAGCGCGCTGGCTTCCAGTAAGCAGTTGCAGCCCTTTTGAGTTTGGAGGTCATTGCGTTGTAAATCGCTTGTTCTGAGACAGTGCTATCAAGCCAAGCGCTCACAGTTGCTGAAGTGTTGTGTAGTTGACGTGCTTGCGCTGCGGACATGAATGGCAGTTGACTGGCTCTCCTTTGCAATAGTTGCCACACAGACGACGTGAGGGCCTTAGTCGTTCGAAGTTAAATCGAACGCATTTTGAGAGCTCCAGGGAGCGTCAAGCCTAGGACTTGACCCCTTGAGTCAAACATGTGTATGCACCACATTATGCCACAGCTATACTCCCTGCTGCGAGGTCAGGTGCGATTTAAATGTTGTCGTTCTGCAAGATGTGTGTAACATAGAGCGCTGCAAATCACTGGTACGTTGATAAGCTGATTGAAGTGTCCAGTCCATGGCGATTCTCAGACACAGTTGCTGCAAGCTGGCAAGCACAGAACCTGTTTTTGTGATACAAAAATTGCACACTATACATATGCGCGGCCTGAATGTGCTGGAGAGCAACGTACTTTGACTTTACATAAACCACGATGACATCTGCCCTAACTCAATAGTCGAGGCTTAGACTGGACATGTGTTCTTAGTACAAGCACAGGCCGATATCAGTCACCACTAATTTGATACCACTCCACACAATACAAAGGTGTCCCACTAAGCATGTCTCACAGCATGTCTCAAGGTATGTATGCTCATGCATCTGTCCGTCAAGAGCGTGACCAACCATTAAAAAGCCCCTTTACATATGCCTGTACGTCTCTGCGTACATCAGAAGCACCCCCTTTTGTCTGATTCCTGTCTCCCAATGCCACAGTGTCCTTGGAGCCACTGCTCCTACTGGTTTCAGTGACAGACGCAGAATAGTTGCTCCATCGATATGTAGCATACACGCCAGCCACCACAAGGGCACTGATAGCTACAAAGCTGGCTGTGCGGCGGCTGGCCTGCTCTGACCTCCGTTTTGCCTATAGTCATAATACAATGATGTTTGATACGATGTCATGTTTCATGACTGAGAAGCTTGTACATGTGCAACTGCAACAAGCACATGCACAGACATATGAATGCAAACGATTGAACGCAATAAAGTTGCAATGAACGCCAGGGGAGGGTGGGTTGCTTACCCTGAGTGTGGGGGTTTCAGGTATGAACTTGGTGGGTGTCAGGGCTGCAGTGACCAGGGTGGAGTAGACAGGGCTGCTGTCATCTGTCTGCAAAGACACCTGCAGGGGGACTTGCATGCGCAGATCCTGTGCCACCCTGCCATACTCATCTTGTATGTCCTGCACTTGTGTAAAGAGGATTGGCTGCCCAGTTGTACACTTGGTGCCACGTCATGCCAAAGTCGCACTGCCATGACAGACTTTCCTTTGTCATGAGGGAAGACTAGGTTCAGATACTTGCAGGGAAATGTGACTGAGCCTGCTTGAGCAGTAAAGGATTAGTGAAGGGAGCAATAGTAGCCGAAGTGTTTGACGCCGGCATTTCGTGATAAAAGCAGGCCCTCCACAAAAACGATGCACTGATTAATAATGTTTATGCTTTCTGGCTCATGATGAGCTAGATATGCGCAGGCCTTCAAAAAGATGCCCCTAAGCATATCCTGTGCAGCTAGCAGGACACACAGTGCATTGTCATGTGAAATGTATACATTAAGCAGAGTAACATGCAATAGACATGAAGGATACGCGACGCAGAGAACCACGACATTTGTGCTGCATCTCTGCTGTGTCCAGACAGGGTAGGGTGATCAATCAAACACCATCTTGTGCAGCTATCAAGAACAAAGGTGTTGTACTGCGCTTTCCAGATCTGACATGCCATCAAGGTGCTTGGAGCAGAGTGGTAATCATCGTGACACACACACAACACAATGAGCAACATGATGCAACATGCAGGGCGTGGATGTCAGGGTAGAACAAAGCCTGTTCAGAGGGTTCCAAGGGCTGAGATTACCATAGAAATGCCCAGATCATCCTTTGCAGCTATGAGGACACACGGTATGGTGTCATCTGCCAAACGAGCCAGCTTGAGCAGCAGGTCTTGCGCAGCCTTGAAGGACTCGACGTTGCTTCCATCAAAGACAAAAGCAGCAACATCACATGCGTCCTGCAGGGCTTGTGGGTCCTCCTCGAAGGATTGTATCTGTGCTTCTTGCATCTCGCGCAGCACCAGCGTCGTCATGACTGCAACAGCAGCATTTGACATCAGCAATCGAGAGCTGCAAGGACAAGACAGCCAAACTAGGATCCAGCAAGGCTTGTGTGTACTTTGCTCTGGATTCCGTGTTTGTGCTTCTTGCACCTTGCACAGCGCTATGTAGTTGTGACTGCAGCAGCACAAACAGGCTCACACATTGAGCAAGGGACAAGGGCAGCGCTAGACAAGCCGATCAGAAAAGCCCCTGGGTGCATATACAGCTTCTGATCCATGTACACCTGTTGCACATTGTGCACCATAACCAAGGCTAAAGCAGAAACATGGCCGCAGACAATGCAGCAGCCACAATCAGGACTGCAGCATTGCAAGCTCAACAAGCAGCTGCTGTGCTGGAATGCAGCTGTCATGACATTGAGACTGGCAACATGCAACTGGCAGACACTATCGTACCTGTCCATGCTATGACAAGCTTCAAAGCTGCAACTTGCCAAACAAAGGGCAAAAGAGAAGCAGAGATGTCACACCAAAGCTGCAGCTTGTATCATAGCAAACCCTGCTGTGTGTGTGTTGCGACGCCGTTTATAGCCGGACAACATGCAATGACCAAATTCACACTATGCAGCCACGCTGTAGCTGACATTGATGCCATCTGCCAGCTACCATCGACGCTGACCAGCAATACCGTTATGCAGGCCTTGCTGACAAGGACCGCACATATCAAGCCTTGCATGACCTTGCTATACGCATGCACAGGTGACTGTGTGGTTGCTTCAGTGATGAGTTTTGCAAACGCCAGGAAACCCGAGAGTCTAAACAAATTGTACAATTAAACGGATATGTGGGGAATGAATCAAAGAAATTGCAGCAGCATCAGCATGAGCCGCTGGTTGCCAGACAGGGGGGGCTTGTGTCGGACCTTCGCGCTGCCTGTTGCCGCGTGCGACAGGAATCTCATTCACAGCAATGTTGGCTGCAGGGGCCTGCCCAGCGTTTCCTTCCTCTTCTTTAGGCTCACTCTTGCCGCTGCCTGGCTGCCCGTGCTTTCTGACCAGGCCTTGCAGCAGGGAGCTCTTGCCGGCATCGGCAGCGCCAAACACAAAACACTGCAACAGCATGCGCATTCAGTGCTTTCATGCCTGCTCCTATGTGTTGTTCAAAACAATATCTTGCCAGGGTTAGCTGCACCAGACGCAAAATACTGCACCAGCGCACATGGTCAGTGCTGTCATGCCTGTGTGTTATTTGGACAACTATGTCGCCAGCAGATCCCAAGATGTGTGCATGTGCTGTTGCTTGACTGCTTGATATTGTTGTTGACATCTTCAGCAATGACGTCCCACCGCCACTGCAACATAACACCGAAAGAACACGGCAACATGCCCAAGCAATAAGTCACACATGTGGAGGCCAAGCTGACCTGGAACAGCGCTCTGCCTTGGAAGTCCTTGCCTCTTCGCCGCTCCTGCTGCCTCGTTTTGCTGATGGCAAACTGGCGCTGCATGAATGCAGGGTCCATGGGCAGACCCAAGTACATCATGTGCTCCAGGGCCTTGCTGGGGTCGACAATGGTCAGGTAGGCCCAGCACGAGGCAAAGCCCTTCTGGGTAAGGCCCTGGTCTGAGGACTGCACCATGATGCCCTTCAGGTTGGCGCCTTCAAAGGGACTGCAGCAGGACTGGAGTCAGTCTCACCCAGACACCCACATGCAGCATGTGACATGTCACATGTGCCAACTGCAGAATGCTGTGTCCAATTAGCGTCACAGGTCTGCGCATTTTACGTAAGCCGCAATGCCCTGAAACTTCACACTATGACAGGAGTTCCAGCATGCAGTACAGCAACAAGCAAATGATGAGTGGCATCCCAGGTGTGCATGGGCCAAGGTGTTGTTTAGAAATGTGGCATTACTGTCAAAGATAAGGTGTCAAGAACAGCGAGGAAACATATTGATTATGGATCAATACACAAGGGCGTCCCTCCAGACAGGAAATAAACCATGATGGGTTCATAAGACCATCTGCATTTGCCAGTCTGAAAAAGCTTGGTGTTTGGGCCACACATCGTGGACCACTTCTAGCAGATTGTGGCAATGACAACACAGGTAGCTTTGAAGATTCCCGTTTGCAACAAAAAAATGTGCAAGATCATGAGTGGTGATCCCAAATGAGATGCACTCAACAGCATCCTATTTCCCGCCGTAAGTATAATTTGCTGCTGATTGGGGCAGATACACTATCAACCAAGCTCAGGTCACAGCTGTCTCAGTACGAGAGGCAAATCACATGAGTCCAGAAGAAGGCCAGTGCGTTTGCTGACCTGCTGGGCGACGCAGAAAACATCTCGGTCTGCTCAGCGTCCGACAGCAGCCCATCCTCGTTCACATCAAAGCTGGTGAACAGGCGGCGCAGCAGCCGCTTGCCATCAGAGCTCAGCTCCACACTCTGCGTCAGCACACACTCTTAGCTGGACACCTGACAGCAGAGAAGTTGTCTTGATCTTGCAGTCAGGCTCTGAACAGGTGCCGTAGGAACTGCTTGGCATCAGAGCTAAAGCTGGTGCCCTGTGTCAGCATACACACTGTGTTGGCAGGACAGCTGGCAGCATGAAAGCTTCCAGAGGTGCAGTGAGGCATGCATGTGCTGATGCAAAGCATGAACTTCAGACTTGATGGCAAGCAGATGCTGCAGTGCCTGCTCACAGACTGACTGAACTTCATGCTCTGCATCAGCACATGCATGCCCTCAACAGGACAGTTGACATCAGAACATCTGTTTGAACTCATGCCAAGGTTTTATATATTCTATTGCTACAAACGCTGGCCATCAGAACCTAGCTCTGCAACAGCATGGACAATGTGTCAGCAGGACAGGTCACAACAGAGATCTGAACATGTGCGCAACTGGTTTGCAAGCCAGCGCCATAGATGCTGCTTCCCACCAGAGCTCAGCTTTATACTGTGAAGCAAGACACACCGACCAGCCGGTAACAGACCAGCTTGTGACAGACCACGTTGTGACAGCAATCAATGACAAATGCTAAGAACTTGGCATCAATTCTTGTTGATGGTGCCTCAGCCCTGTCAGCTCACAAGTCATGCTTCAGAAACTAAAGACGACAGCCGGGCCAAGTGTGCCCAGATGTAGTGATGGCGTTGTCATGCATGATTGCATGTGAGGAGCAGGGATCTTGCGGAACCGAAACATGACATTTTTGTGTCAGAGTGCACATACATCACATGAGACTCTTGAACGCACTGTCAACCTGCTATGCCTCTAATTGGACACAGCCAGATTGCCAATGCTCGAACATGCCTGTCTTGAATGAGCAATTGATGCAGACTTGGCCACCCATGCAAGATGGGCATGAACCTGACACAGGCTTGGCAGAAAGGCTGCACGCAGTTGCAATGCAACCGTACTATCTAGTTGTGCTCTATGAACAGTACAACATCCACAAGAACCTGTGGTAGTATGTGCACCTGGTCAGGCTGATGGCTGAAATCGACGCTGTCCAGCAGTTTCTGCTCAATAAGCAGCTCATCGCTGTAGCCAAATGAGCGCAGCACTGTCCACACTGTCTCTGTGCGCGCCTTTTCAATGAAGAGGGCATGCAGAAACAGGAAGCCCTTCAGAGTCAGCCCATCATCATTCAAGCCCTGCAAAAACGGCCCTTCAAGGCGTGTTGCATGACAGGTGCGTGAAGAGAGATTGAAGACTTGCTGATTTGGCAGAAGCAGGGGTCACTTCAGCTGACACGTTTATCTCATGACTTGCGAGTGTGGCAACAGGGTGGCATTGGAATTGCTGCGTCAGCTGTCTGCCAGATTGCCCTGCAAGAGGTCAGAAGACACAGGGGGAGAGAGGGCTTCTGGGCGCTTGATGTCTTGCAAAGCAGATGGGCACAAATCAAGGTGCAGTATACAGGACACAACAAAAAACAACTATCTGCATATACATTGTCACTACATTTACATGGTGAAGTGTTTCACATGAGGTACAGAGGTCTCAAAGAACAATACTCATTGACCAAAGGCACGAGAGAGTGATGTGCTTACTCCTGGCAGGCGCTCTCCAACGACTTCCTTGACACCTGCCAGCTCTGTGGGTTGCAGCGGGGCATGAAAGCACTTGATCTGAAATCTGTTCAGCTCCTCATCATTCAATGCACCATCCTGCAGTTGCATTACGCCGCTGCGGATTTAAAATGGGCCATTTACATTCTTTATATACTTGACGCACCCAAGACTGTCAAAGGCGGCCCATTTTCAATCCGTGGCGGCATAAAGCTGTGATGCGTCTGCATGTGCATGCAGTGGTGTGTTTAGACAAGTGGACAAGATGCCTACCGCATTGATATCACACAGCAGGAAGATACGCTTCAGTGCTTTCACGCACAATGGCTTCAGCTGGCCGGTGGTGAACTCTACCAGAGGCTCTGCTGGATGCACAACAGACTTGACAGCATAGTAGAAGATGTCTGGAATTGACTGCTGCTTCTTGGCTGAGGACTCCAAGAAGGTCTCTATGTGTCTATACTCCAACAGGATGGCTTGGATCAGCTGCACAAGCAGACAAGAAGAGTTTGTGTAACTTGAGCAGGCACATTTGTGAGCAAGCATCGCGGGTTTGACTGAACTGGTCATACACAGTCAGGCTGACATGTTTTTGTCAGCTTGGCTAGCTCATCGAAATACAGCAATCAACGATATGGACTGGGAGGACATGTCCACAAAGCAGCCTTCATGACAGGACAAGCAAGAGGCTGACCGACTGGAAACGCTCTTCGCGTATGTCTCCAAGGTCACACTTGCAAGCAGACAAGATGATTGGACGCCTTGCTCCTACTCGCTCCAGCTCGGGGATCCAATGCATGACAACACGTCTGAGGGAGTTGTAGTCATTGGCTGCAAAGGTGAGGACTATGGCGTGCGCCTGCTGAACATTTAGCTCCCAAGCTTGCTTTTCCTCTGGCTTGGAACAGGTGTCCACGATCAGTGTTGCAGGCGCAGGTGATATGTAACTTTCCACAGTATCGGCTGGCAATCTTGTTGGAGGCAGGGTAGGAACGGGGTTGTCCGTAAAAGTGTTATGTACAGCTGCCAGAACCAGCGAGCTTTTGCCAACCCCCTCGTCGCCGATCACAGCGATGCGCACGGTCCTGTCAGCCATACAGAATACCGGCACCAAGGCACGCTGCTATCAATACAGCCAAGATCGTAACTGAGTTGGCGCATTCGCAGGTAGAGGAACCTGTTTCGAAATTGTTGTTACGGGAAGTTGGACGGGTCATTGTGGCGGGATGAATGAAAATGGGTTGAGACAGGCAGTCCTGAACAGCAAGAGTTCCTTAACATATTGGGCCTCAGAAACATGTTCCCATAGTACCATGCAGGGAGGAAAACCCATGGTCACAAAAAGGTGCAACCAACTTGCTGTTGTAAACTACACTGTTTTACCACAGTGGTGCAAGGGCAGTGGAAGCATAGTAGATGTTGCCATGGTAGTCCTTGTTTTGCACTAGACCACCACCCTTGTACCCCCCGCCCCATGAAAATTTGATCTTCATCATAACAACAGTGTCAGAATATGAAACATCGCAATTCAAATCCACATTCCAGCAGTATTTACCAAGAGACCCTTGAGAGGCTGCTTGCATGCACAATAAGAGAAGTACCCAATACTCAGCCTTTGGCAGGATCTTGTTGTATGATGGCAAGACCCATCTTTATTCAAGTGATGTAGCAACACAATGACAAGACAGTCGATGACATCAATGAAATGGCTAATACCTGCTTTATTTGCCTGCCTGCTATGTCACAATAATTGTACAGTCATTTTGCTGGGGCCATGCATTCTTTCTGCGAGAACTGCCGTCTCTGAGACTCAGCTTGGGAGGCTATACAGTGAGAAAGTGGCCAGCATGAAATCGACAGCTCAGACGAGCACCGCGCCTGGCTATGATATTGCCGCCAGAATGATTTGTTAGGAGTCGAGCTGTCTGTTGTCTGACGCTTTAGATGCTAGCCTTCTTAGGTGAGCACTGCATACAGTAGGAGGGTAAGCCGGCTTGCGTGCAAACAGACATAATTACAGCAAGCATGATGGCATTCCTGATAACACATGGTAGTTGCGGTAGGCGGTGCTTGCTCACCTGGCAATTGGAGGTCCCAAAGAGCCTGATCTGCCTAATGAGCTACGCTTTTGTAGCAATTGACTACTAGTGTTTGGTCTCTGTGCAGGTCCTCTGCTGTGCAACTTCTGCAAATGTGCAACAGTTTGTTACACAGAAGAACTGCACCTTAGCATCCTGCCAAATGCAACACCCAGCTGCATGATGTTGATGACACGCAAGTAGTGCCATACTCTGAGTTGAGCTATCTTGCTCTGGATCTGAGCTTGGTTTTGCTTCTTTGGCGTCCTGCAGCAGGAGCAATGTAAACAGCCAAAGAAGCTTGATGAACAATGGAGGTCACTGGCATTGAAAGCTAGCAAGCCTGTTCAGCTGAGCAACAAAAGAGAGGGAGTATATAACGAAACACAGAGATGGAGCTTACCCTTGGCCTACTAGCTCCCTGAAGAACTTAAACTGTACTAAGGTAGTTCGGTACAATAACCAAGCTCCTGCACAGGACAGTCAGCTGCTTTTGCAGTCTTGCCGTGCTTAAAGAGGAAAAGGCATAGTGCGGTGTCCGCCACGCACCTAGCGCCATTGCTCCAAAGACGAGACCAAAAGCTCCCAGCAGAGCGGCTGCCCCAACAAAGTGCTCGGCATACCGGGGCATCGAGTTGGCAATCTGTTGCTCATGACTGCTGTTGAGCAGTAAAGTCGAGCTGCTCAAATTCGCAGTGTGCATTACTCCAGGCATGATGGCTTTGAGAAAGAGACTCCGAAAATGCATGCCTTCAATCCGGAAGAATGCAGTGGCCAGTGGCATATCGCTGCAGCTGCAAGGAGCAGGAGCAAGTAAGCAGGTCCCCCTGCTTCTTCTGCTTCTCTACAGCCTATGTCAGCATAATGGTATCATGCTATCTCTTATCTGTGTACATGGTGCTGCAGACTGCAGCCAGCGGTTCTGTGTGTGAACACATATAACACTGTTAGCTTGGCAAAAACATGCATCTATGTATTTGTGACATGACGCCCTCATGACTATTTGTGGCAAGAACAGTGATCGAAACCTTCTGCTAGATGACTCAGCATTACTGGCAAGCAAGGCTAGCAAGCAAGCAAGCAAGGAAGTGTGTGTTGTCGCCAAGCATCGCTACAGCCTGTCGAGGGGAGTTTGGATCTACAGCGCAATTGCCTCATGATAGATGCAGTATACGCACGTATGATATGCACAAATGATACGCAGTTACTGCATATACGCTACTGTACATGGCCTGTTCATATGTGTCCAACGCAAGGCAAGATGAACCACATGTACAACGTTGTTTATGTGCACAATTTGGCTTGCTACCGTACCTGAACAGCATCACTAGCCATTGCGCAATTACTTTGGCAAATCTACTTTGTTTAGTAATGTGTAGTAAAGGTTGTTCAGCTGATCAGGCTTCCGTTATGGTCCTGAACAGCACAGCTGTACCGGATCGCAACAGTCATCGTTCTTTGTCAAATGAAAAACTGTCTGTCAGCATGCGTCTCTCGGCCGGCGCCACATTTCAGCATTGTCTCTCCTGCGAGACCTTCTGGGTCTGCGGTTTTGAGACAAGGCTCATAAAACACGATCAAACGTAGGCGACCTCTGTGTTCACTCACGCCGCGCCCGAGCTTCGAGATGTTTTACAGGGTCGCACATCATTTTCCGCAAGATTTGATGAGGATATAAGAAACTTACTGACAGGTTATGAATGACATGCCAGCTGGTCCTCTCGAGCCGTGGAGTGATGGACTGCTGGATCCCTTTTACAGAAGCATGCTGGGCTTGCCTGAGGTAGCAAATGCGGGCACCGTAGCAGGCATGCTGGCGGACGCGTCCCAAGCTGGAGCACCAAGCTCCTTGCCGTCAGCTGAACTCAATAGGGCTGGAGCACAAAGCTCTCTGCCCCCTGTCATAGACTTTGGCGTCTTTCAAGCGGCACAGGAAGTGGAGCAACTGTACTCAGGGGTCTTACCAAGTCTAGACGAGGATGACCTGCTTCAAGCAGCTTTACCCAATGAGGCAAGAACTTCAGCAAATACCAAACGAGCTACTGGACGGTCTGCTCACGTACAGTCCATTCCTCGGGGAAGTGAGATCTCTTCACCAACTATGTACTCGCTACTGCTGCTGTACTGTCCGAAAAGACAGCACATCTTGCATGTCACCACACTCAAAAGGCTTTTGCTGCAGGTAGTAGGCAGATTGCAAAGACAACACGAGCATCTGCCATGTCACAGTCACGCTCCGCGGTGGCGTCCATTGACCAGAACAGCCATTCACCTGACACCTCAAGTCACTCAGACAGTGATCCTGAGTTCCAAGCCATATCTGCTGGGGATCCAGATTTTGCCCCTGCCGCCAGAGAGGGGGCGCCTTCTGGGCCCAAGGACAGCAAAGCAAAGCTGCGGGAGAAGAATAAAAGGGCACAGAAACGATTCAGAGCCAGGCAGAAGGTAGAAAATATGCAGGCTGTCCCAGACATGCAGCATTCAGTAGCACCACATGCCTGTCAAGCTACAGACTGCCAGTGCTAAGAGCATGCCAGTTCCCAACGCACCCAGCAGTTGTACTGCGCCCTGTTGCGCTCCCTTTGCATTCAACGTGCTCTATCCTGCTGGTCAAATGGTGTATTCAGCAAAACTGACTGGTACCACCTGAGACAGCAACATCGGTTGTTCATGACTGCTGCAGCGCAGAGGCGCACGACAATAGACATCTCACATGAGATACAGCACATGATACAGCAGGAGCAGCTTCATCGATCCTACTGCTCTAGATTCTTCACTGTGTGCATTGCATCACTTCACATGACATGCTGGCAGCAACATGCCAAGCATACGCGGCAGCAACATGCCAAGTACATGCTGGCAGCAACGATTGCACTGATGCAGGTCACACTACATGGATGTATGGTGTCGTAACATGGATTCAGAACACAGCATGCAGAGCAACTTCTGTGTTTGACATGCAAAAGTAGGCACAGCCAAGGCTAGGATGTATCTTCTGTGTCTGACATGCAACACAAGGCACAGCCAAGGACAAACTCCACCTGTTGTGCTGGCACACTTGCAAGGCTGTCTGCTGCCATCTCAGCGTATGCTAGCAGGGATGGCATTGCAGGTGCAGCAGCTGTGACATTGTAGTCTGCATAAGCATGGTCTCATAAGCTCTCTGACTAACTGATGTGCAAGACAAGGCGTAGCAGATTGGGCTCTAGCTAGCTGAGATGCCAGTTCAGAGATGCAGCAGCTGCAACAGTGTGGTTTTGCAGAGCCTCATATGGTCTGCTGTCTTGCTGTGCAGGACAAGGCGCAGCAGTCTGAGCGCATGTTGGCAGAGATGGCAGCTCAGATGCAGCAGCTACGAGTTGAGAAGGAGGAGCTGCAGGGGCGCAATAAGCTGCTGGAGTCGCTCCTCAAGGTGCAGCAGCAGCAGCAGCATGATAGCTCTGGCGGTCGGCGACTTGATGCAAGTCAGGTATGGGTGCAGTACCTGTTGCATTTGAGCTGCTAGGGCATATGCTGAAAACATACAGCATGATTGCAAAGAAGGGCATTCATGCTCAAGAAGCAGCACAACCAGGCGCATGACAGCTTGAGCGACTGGCAGGTTGCTGCTCAGATGCTGCATGATGCTTGTCATGGCGTGTCACGCAATTGCACGATGCAAACGGTAGTTGACAAATGCGCTGAAGACCCAGCTCCGGCGGATTGACGGACTCTATCATGCTCATGTGCTGTTGCTCATGGATCATGCAACCCAGGTTCCGCATCTTAATGTGACACACAGGCAGCCAGGTGGCATGCAGCACAAGTGGCACATGATCCACTAGAAACTGCTTCCGAGCTCCCCTACCCCAACCCCAGCAACAACAAAGGATAGGCAAGTCACAACATTGGTCCCTTGCAGGAGATGGAGGCACTGATGACAGGCACTGGGCCTCTTTCAGATTCACTCCGCCGCAGCGACCCCTACCAGCCGATCACCCTCCCCACCCCCACCCTGCCCCAGCAGCAACCCCTGGCGCAGCTGTCCCAGCAGCAGCTGCACCAAGCACAGCAGCAGCCATTGGCTCAACAGCCCATAAGGGTTTCCCTGCTGCCGGGCTCCCTCAAGCTGCTGACCCCAACCCAGGTCAAGAGCCTGTCTTGGCAGAACCACCTGAAGCTGTACAAGGTGCGGCAGCACATGCAATGCAAGACGTGCCGTTCCCACACTTGGTAGAGTGTTCAGTGTATGCACATGTCATGCTCGGAGCTGTGATGTGTTGTGCCTGCGACGTAATCTGTGTCGACAGATGCAAGTTCCAGCAGATGCTCGGATGTGTTGGCAACATTGTGGATTCATATGTTTGACGTTACAGCAAAGGCTGATGCCAGTGTAGTCAGTGCCATGGCAAACTAGGAAACGCTGAGTCCCCTCTTTTGAATACAGGCTTATGTGTCTCGGCTTTCAGGGCTGTTACAGCTGTCAAATGGTCATGAGGACTCTCCCGCTGGCAAGCAAGTTGAGGTGGGCTTGTACATCTCGGCTAATGCAGTGCTGCCTTGAATATGGTCCAAAACTCACTCACCTTCTTTCTGCCCAAAAAAACAAAGACATGTCCTTTTCTGCAGGAACAGCAATTGTGATAGTACCCCCTTTCATGTCTGTGTTATTGATTAATTAGTCAATCAACTCCAACCCCATGACAGTGCCTTAGCAGTACAGCTGACTGTACAAATCAATGTACAGCTGCTTGCCTTTCATGTCAAAATACACCTACCTTGTGATTGACTGCAAAGCATAAATGGATTGTTTTCTGTCCTAACAAAAAACTGAAACAAAAAATACTATATGACAGAAAAAGGAGGGGTCCTAACCACAACTGAAACAGAAAATAAAACAAAAAGTGTCATTGCTAACCTCATGGTTGAGTCTGCACGTCTGCCAAGATCACATGTGTCTGGCACACATGAAAAGAAAGTAGGTCCTGAACTGAAAGACACATGCTGTCAATGCATTGCTGCTGACTACCGCTGCTCACACTTAGATCAACAGAACAGATAAGCGACTTCACAGCATAACTGTGGATTACAACTCACATCACAGCACAACTAAACCTGTCCTTTCATGTACACTCTTGTACACACTCGTCCCCCTGTCATACTTCCTGTTGTGTCTAGCTTGCCTCGATTTTACTGCAGGTGCCAATGCTGCATCACAGCAGCACTGGCATATAGCCACCTCACTGCCGTTGCACACCTCGTGGGTACAGCTACACATCTGCCTACATCACATGCGTCTGGTACACACAGACAGCATCGCGCAGTCCATGCATTGCTGCTGATCACTGCTCACGGCGAGACAAAGTAGCAATGCATAAACATGGTGAGTTATGATTAATTATACATAATTACAGTAATAATACATAAAATGAGGATGGTTGTGTGCCAGTATATTTCTTGTGGGGTTGCAGATTTGAGACAAGCGTGCCAAAGAAAGATCTGCTGGGAATCTTGAAGACAGTCAATATAGATTCCATGCAGCTAAGCAGGCCTTGCAGCCCTGCTAGAAAGCGTTTGAGAATGATGGTGTTGATGAGGTGTGGGGTTTCTTGTGTAGGGTCTTGTGATCGAGTCGGTGCGGTTGGCAGCAGCCAAGTCCCTGCTGGATCCCCTGGGGATGCAGCAGGTCTTCCAGGCTAGAATCCGTGAGTGCAGGATTCTGACTCAGAGGAGCCAGCCAGCTGCTGACATGTGGCCCAACATCTTAGTGAGTCATCTTCTTGTTGGCAAGGCTGACATGCAAGCATGAGTGTAGGTTTGCAACTCAGAGGCCTGAGTCATTGCTAGGCATGTGGCCCAACATCTTGGTGACTCAGCGCTCAGTCTAAAAATCCAGTCTGCAGGCTTGAGCGCAGAATTGTGACTCAGAGGGCTTTGTCAGCTTCTGAAATGTGCACCAACACCTTGGTGTGTTGCCTCCTACGGTGGAGTTCAAAGTGCAGGAGCCCAACTCAATGGGCTTAGTCAGCTTCTTACATGTGATTCACCACCTTGATGAGTCACCATATATGTCGAGAATCCAGTTTGCTAGCATGAAGTGCAGGACAGTAACTCAGGGGCCTGACTCAGCTCCTGACATGTGACTCAACACCTTGATGAGTCACATCCCATGCTGTCTGTCTGCCTCTTGACTTGACAAGCCTGCCCGGTCCTCTACTTCATGCATTTTGCCATCCATGAAGACAAGCTCCAGTCTGCACGGTGCCAAACAGAAGTGATAAGTTTTGTTGGGATCTCTTGCTCACCGCCCCTCTGGACTCAATCAATCTTTCCATTCTCTTCAGCTCAGGACGCCTTGAGTGTGAGCCACCGCTTTTAGCACCTCTGCCCAAATTGCTGACTCATCATCTCATCTGCAAAAAATGTCAAGGTTGCTGTCAAGGTGGTCTGGTAACATTGCCTTGACCTTGGACCGGCAGCAGCTACAGCGGCGACCTCTTGCTCTGTCAATTTTTTGGTGCAAGTTAGCTAGATCAGTGGGCACTGTCATCACACCGACAGACTGACCGTTTTGTTTGATTTTGCTGCTGTGTTTTCTTCCCTTCAGGATGCACTGAACTTGAGCGGGCAGCAGGTACAGTTGACTTTGCTGTTGTTCCCTTTGGTTCTGCAGGAGGCCCTGAACTCTAGCTGCCAGCAGATACTGTTGGCGCTGCTGGCGTCTTCTGTTTTCAAGATGTGCTGAGATTTCAGCTGGCAGCAGATACATTTGACCTTGCTGGCGTCTTTCTGTTTTCAGGATGCCCTGGAATTGAATCTGCATTAGACACAGTTTACTTTGCTGTTGTCTGCTTTCTCCAGGATGCCCCGAAAGCAAGCGGGCAGCAGATACATTTGACCTTGCTGGTGTCTTTCTGTTTTAAGGATGCCCTGGAATTGAACCTGCATTAGACACAGTTTACTTTGCTGTTGTCTGCTTTCTCCAGGATGCCCTGAAAGCAAGTGGGCAGCAGATTCAGTTGACCTTGCTGGTGTCTTCTGTTTTCAGGATACGCCGAATTTGAACCTGCTGCAGATACATTCGACCTTGTTGTTGTGTTCCATTTTCAGGATGCCCTGAACTTGAGCCGGCAGCAGATTCAGGAGCTGATGGCGTTGCGCCGCATCTTCCTGCCCAAGATGGGGCAGCTGCTGAAGGACCGCCAGCGCATCAGTCGAGCCCTGCAGGACTCACAGGTTCCCTTCAGAACCCTTCTCTGGCTTACTGTCTGCCCTTTGCCTTTGCTTGCCCTCTGCTGGCTCATCGCATGCCCTTTGCCCTGCTTCCTCTGCTTCTTGCCCCTCTCTTGCCTACTCCTTGCTCTTGTCTTGCCCACTGTTTGCTCTTTGCCTGCATCTGCTTGCCCTCTGCGTCACTTCTTTGCCTCTGTCTGTCTGGTGGGTGTGCGTGACCATTGCTTGCACTTGCTTGACCCTTGGGTTCCCATTGCAGGCAATGCGCCGAGAGGCGCATGAACACTTCAATGCACAAACACATACATTCACAGCTCATCTGTGTTGTGCCACCTGTACTCAGCGGTACCTGCTGTGCAAAGCGGGCAAACAACCAAGAAATCAAAGTATCAAAACCAAGTAAATAATATACACACCCATACATATAGACATATATTGTTCATTTGGGGTTTTGTATATATGTCTTGTAGCTTCCCCCCTCTCCCTACTTTGCACAGCGGGTACAGCTGAGTACAGGTGGCTCAACACAGATGAGCTTTCAATACGTGTGTTAACATATGTATGTAGCACAAATGTATCTGTTATGCAGGTGTGTTTGAGGAGGAGCACAGATCCAATACATCCGGCTAACATTAACCTGAGGCCAACGTCATGCAGCTGTGCTGTTGAACAATCTGACGCATTCATGCCGTCTCTGCAGATGTGCGTGGATGAGGATGTGGACCCAAATGGTCCCTGCCAGCAATACACTGAGGCCAATGACGTGCTGAGGGACCTCAAATCTAACTTGAGGGAGGACAAGCAGCTTCTCATGCAGGTCCTGGCCTCTGTCTGGCGCAAGGTGATGCATGCTTCCACCTTCCATTCTCCATGCATGTCATGCTGCTTGTTTTGCCACATGTCAGGGCAACGTCACCCATGCGGGTCCTGGTCTCTGTTTGGCGCAAGGAAATGCCTCCAGTTCTCTGCCTGCATAGACTGAAGCACCATTGAGCATGATGATCTCTGGGATAATCTAATTTAGAACAAGCATCAAGCTGTAAACGAACAACGATATGGTTTTGTACCTTGTAAACAAACATAAGGCATGTATGTATATACATATACTGGAAAGCAGTGCGTGCCATACTGCTTGTTCTGCAAGGTGACTCAAGAGGTTACTCTGCACAGCGGCCTCACAGGCTGCTAACGCTACCTGACCTTCCCTTGGCATTGCTTGCTTGTGTGTTGCACCTTTGCTCATGTCATGAGTCTGCCCAAACAGGCTGACATCATCATTGTGTTTCTTTTGACGCCTGCAAACCCCACTGCATGCCTAAGGCAGATTTTAGCAGCCATTGCTGGTGTTTTGGACATGTTGCATGCAGGGCAATGCATTTCCAGAGTGAATCATCCTCAACAGGCAAGCGGAATTGGCAAGAAAGCTTGTCAGCACAGCAGCTGCTGCTTTGCACATTCACTGTCTGCCACAAGGACTAGCCTGATCACGCCCAGTCCTCTAAATATCCTCTGAACATGCACTAAAAGCCCTCTGAACATTTTGTGAATGTCCTTTGAATATCCCTTGAATGCCCTCTAAATATCCTCAAAATGCCTTGTGAGTGTTTTTTAAATATCCTGTTTTCTGAACATGCTCTGATGCCCTCTGAATGCCCTCTGAATATCCTGTGGGTGTGTCATGTTGCAGATCATGCGGCCATATCAGCTAGCCACAGTGGTGGTGATGGCCCACCCATGGGTCCCTGACACCGGTCCTGTTCTGGACCTGGTAGCCCAGGCAGAGGGGGAGCCCCCCGCCCAGGCCCTCATGGGAATTGACAAGGTCCCGGGGACCAGGGGAATTGGATCCTGGACTCTGGAGTGGACTGGCACCTTTGCCAGTTCACTCACATCTGAGCCTGATGGTGAGCTTCATTCATTCATTCATTCAGTTGTTCATTCGTTCGTTCGTTCGTTCGTCCGTTCGTTCGTTCGTTCATTCATTTGTGAACTCAGGTGTCTTCTCCTAGGGTCAGGTGCATGTAGTTCTGATTACCCCCCTGTATGAGCCTGACATGGAGCTTGTGCAATCACACCCCAAAAACTTCTCGTATCTGATGGGCATCACCACACTCAACAGGATGCTGGGGACCAGGGTTGCGGGGGGGGGGGGTGGACTTGAGACCGCAAGGGGATTGACACCTTTGCTTGCTCACCTGCATTTGGCTACAATGATAAGCTGATATTATCAGAAAGACCACTCTGCTAGTGACCTTGTTGTTCAATAACCCCTTAGCTTCGCCTGGAAATGAGCTGGTACTTCAAGAACGATTGCACAGTTGTTTTTAGGGGGTCAACATTTGATAGTCTTCACTCACACTCTTGTGGCATGAAGAGCCTTTACTTCTACTACCTTCACTTTCACTTATATTCTTGTGGCACGGGGAACCTGTAACTTGACAGCCTTTGCTCACACATGTGGTCATTGGGGGAAGCTGCAACTTACAGTGTTCACTCACATTCATGTGGCATGGGGAACGTGCAAGTCTAGATGGTGTTGAGCGCTATCCTGCCGATGTGAGCAGCTGTGCAGCATGTGATGAACCAAGCAAGAGCAGGTTTCAAACATAGTCTCTGGACTTGGAAGGCCTATCTCCGGTCCTCAAATACTGTTTCTGCATTGTCTCTGGACTTGAACATCATCTGTTTTCCATTTGTATAACGTGAAATTGGCATTGATATGTTTTTTTTAGCAGGGTGTCTGCTGAGGTGTGAAGCAACATGGATTCTAAAAGGGTCTTGCCTGTGTACTGCTGGCCTATGCATCACTGTTTCCTGGTGTTTGTGCAGGAGAATAAAGAGGCTTGTGGCAGTTTTGTATGATGCCTCAAGTCCAAGCGTATATATTCATTATTACAGAGCCCAAACCATCCTTTGGGTCTGTCCTCTCAGCAATAAGAAGAGGCCTATGTTGGGACTTTTCACACAGCATGTTTTACAACCATGGAGTTTTGCAAAACTGTGAAACATATGATGATCAAATCTATACGCTATACAGCGCCAGGCATACAGCAGACTGTCTAAGCATGAGGTAGGCTGGGTATCTACAGTCTCAACTGCGCTGCCTATAGGACTTGAAGGTTACTAAAATAGCCTTCTGATACATGACAGGCAGTGTGGATTCTGTTGAGGGACCTGTGTTCAAGTGGCATGTGCATTTGGAGCAGCAGTAGCTGTCCAAGTTTTTTGAATGTATCTCAAATGCCTCTGTAGGCCTGCCTGTATCTCCAGCCATCGGATTTTCTTTCAGACTTGGCTGTCCAATTTATCAGATGGCTGAAGGGGGAAATGCGTTCTGATGGCATTGATTAAGCCTAAGATACGTGTGTCAAGTAACAGCTGGTTGTGGTCCTTTGGGTGTTTTTGTTATAGCTGTTCGTAGCCTAGCAAAGCTATAGCTTGCATATATGCGTTCCCCGCTGATGGCAATTCATGATGTCTTCATATTCTTAGACACAGGCTAGTAGTTGTTAATAGTGCTAACCATGCAGTAGGCATGGGTTTTGGTATGCTGACTCCGTTCTGAAGCATGATGTCGTCATTCTGCTTGATTTCTGCTTGAAGTACACTAAGATCTCAATGCGTAAGTTGTCAGCATGTACAGGCTGCCACGATACCAGCTAGTCAAAGTATGTTGTAACTCACTCAAGCACCCGACCAAAGCACCCAAAAGCTCCTGCCAAACATCGGACTTGTTGATAAAACTTGCAGACAGCTTGACCTGTTACCAGAGGAATATGCAAACTGAGATGACATGTGCGTGGTTGGCTTTCTGACAACGTGACGTTATGAAGCTGCAAGTTCATTTGGTGGTGCTCCCGTGAATGTCCCAAGGGCAAGGTGCACAGCTGGCAGGCTCGGGCATTCAATCAAACGTCCATGCAGAAGGCCAACAGGATGCCCTTGTTGTGTTGGGCAGAAGCTTTTTGACTGCGATTTTTGGACAACTGTGTGTCTTGATATTGCTGCTGATTTTGACGTTAGCGTTGAGAAGAATGGTGTCAGTGCTGCTGAACTGACAAGTTCAACAGGCACTAAGTATAGCTGGCTGTCAGATCTGAGCCTGGCGCCAAGAAGCGTTCTGCGGCTCAGCGCACAAATCACACAAATCAGCAACTTTTCACAGCTGCCAGGCGCTCCTAAGATGCAGCGAACAGCAATGCCTTCATGTACATTCTTACAGTAATTTGCTAGACTTGCAAGTGGCTTGTTGTCTGATGTTCCCGACTGTGCTGTCGAGGACGCTATTCCCTGAGAGATAGAAGGCAGAACAGGGGGAACTCCACCTCCTGTAGTGCAAGCTCTCCTGTGCGCCGTCCCAGCTATTAGTAAGCTCTACTTTGAACCCCCCCCCTGTAGCCACGTAAATGCATCTGTGGTTTGTCATTTGTCATTGCACAGCTCACTCTGGCCTGTTCAGACACTTGAGCATTGTTCATTCGCGTCTTGTTCATTGTCAGGAACACAGCATGAGTGCAATGATGTTGTCATTGCTAGTTGCTTTCTTAGCATGTGTTGATGTTTGTCTGATTGAAAGTGAGTTGAAGCCTCGCTGCATGCTTTCTGAGGGACAGCCAGGGTGACATGAGCTTGTCTGTACAGGAGTATGCGATCTGAAAGATGGCAATGACTCAAGAGGACTGAAGGCCAAGACACATGTGGTCACTGTCAAGGTAGACTTTGCATTGCGTGAAGCTGAGCCAGAAGTCCTGGGACAGTGACTGAACATACATATGTGGTACAGAAGTAAATATATGGCAACATGCCTTGCGTGGTGCTGGTGTACAGCTTGGTCAGTCTCCAAGTGGCTGTAGCCTCGTAATGCACAGACGGTGCTGCTTACTAGCATCACGAATCGCATCCATCAAAAGGCAAATGCTTCATGCAGCCTGTGCAAGTGAAGCAGCATGTGAACAGTGCAAACAGATCATGTGCAGTCTGTACCCAACGGCGTTGCAGCGTCTGCAGGACGCAAGGCCACTTGATATTTTATGCTTATTGAGCAACCCAACCATTATAAGCATGCATGATGCAGAAATTCCATCCAAGATGCAGCAGCCCGTGAGGAAGACACTAATGTAGCTGAGAGTGGCAAACTTGATTCGGGCCTGTCTGTACAGAGTTTGTGATCTGTGGTTTGTGATTACTTAAGGTGATTGAATGCCAAGGCAGATGTGGTTACTGTAAAGACAGAGTTTGCATGGCGTAAAATTTGGGACAGTGACTGAACATGCACACGTGGTGCACACATAAGTGTATGACATCATGTCTTCTGTGGTGCTAATTCAGCTTGGCAGTCATCCTGTGGCCATGTGCAGTCTCTACCCAGCAGCTCTACAGCGTCTGCAGGAAGCAAGGCTATTTGGTATCCCATGCAAACCCCAGCAAAGCCAGAAATCTGCAACCATGCGTGATGTAGTCACCCACCAAAGTAGGGCATGCCCAAGTGTGAGGAGGTTGTCTGGCTGGTGCTTCCATATCTTCACTGCGGCAACGCAGGTACATGACTGTGGGTGATGCACCCTTCCTACCATGCCCCCGCAAGCACTGCAGTTGCGTCCGTGCTGCCTTGAATCCAGCACTGATGGATATGCACCGACCAATCCAGCACAGACCACATCAGAGACCTGATCCGCTTTTCGTCGCAGCGATATGGGAGCAGCGTTGTCTCACAGCCTCCGCCACAGCAGGTGCGCCCCGCTGGTCACGCTTGAGCGCAATCACCTGCGGGTCAGCAGCTTTTAGACCTGGCTGTAGTGCTTTCAGGCGACCCTCGCAGGTGCAACAGTGCGCCAGGCTGATGACCATCTGTGTCCAATAGCCGCAAGCATCACGAAAGTGTATGCTTGCAAGTATGCATATGAGCACCTATTTCCAGCACCCCTTCTGCACAGGTGTGTTGTCTTGTTTGCTGTCATAAGTCCTTCAGTGCTTCAACGTTTTATCCTGGATGCATGTTGACTTTTGACACTTGCGTTCTGGACTGCAGAGACAGCCTCTGGCATCAGCAGCAGCAATGACAGCATATGCAAGCAGCAGCTGCAAAAAGGGCAGCGTGAAGAGGTTGGGCTCAACACCAGCCTGCTTGCTGATGAGCTGCAGAAACAGTGGCACGAAAAGCTCAACATGCACCTGGGCAACATTCTCATCAGGCCTGGCAGCAATTGCAAGGTCTGGTGGTCGTGTGCCCAGTGTCCAGACAGCCATCCTCACATCTGGGAGGCTACTGTCAAGAACAGGGCGTATGGGAGGGGCTGTCCTTTCTGCTCAGGCAGGGCCGTTTGTCAGCACAACACACTTGCCAGAAAGGCACCTGAAGTTGCGCTGTTCTGGGATACCAAGAAGAACCATCCATTGTCACCAGACCAAGTGACTGTCTGCAGCAACATGAGGGCCCATTGGAGATGCAGTGCTTGCTTGCACGAATGGCAGGCTTCAGTCTGGAATAAGACACATGGCAAGTCTGGGTGCCCCAAGTGTGCCAAGGCAAACGCTGGCAAGAATGCAGATGGCACCAGGCATAAGCATTCTACTTTTGCAGGAGCAAAGCATGCCTTGCTGGAGCAATGGGACCATGACAAGAATGGAGAAAACGGAAATCTTCCTGACAACACGACATTATGAAGCAACAAGCTCATTTGGTGGTGCTGCCATAAATGTCCCAAGGGCACGGTGCACAGCTGGCAGGCTCGTGCTTTCACTTGGACCATACGCAAAAATCCAACAGGATGCCCTTGTTGTGTTGGGCAGAAGCTTTGTGAGTGCAACTCTTTGCAATCAGTCTATCCTGATATTGCTGCTGATTTTGACATTGAAAAGAATGGTGTCACTGCTGCTGAAGTGACAACCTCAACATGCACTAAGTATAGCTGGCTGTCAGATGAGCCTGGAGCCAAGAAGCGTTCTGTAAATCAGCGCACACACTACACAAGGAATAAGTCTAACACTGATGCTAGGCGCTCCTGACAATGCAGCAAGCAGCAATGCCTTTTGTGTGCGCAAATTTCTGGGTGATTTGATAGACTGTGAAGTGGCTTGTAGCTTGATGGTCACAACTGTGCTATTCCTTGAGAGATAGAAGGCAGAAGAGGGGCGAGTTCCTTTTCCTGTAGTGCAAGCCCTGCTGTGCGCCGGTCTAGCTATCAGTAAGCTCTACTTTAGCCCCTTCTTGTAGCCTCATCAAGGCATACTGCATCTCTGATATGTCATTTGTCACTGCACAGCTCATTCTGGCCTGTTCAGACACTTGAGCATTGACATGCCTTGTTTATTGTCAGGAACACAGCACGACATTGTCATTGCTGGTTGCTTTCTCAGCATGTGTTGATGTCTGTCTTACTCAAAACAAGAATCGAAGCCTCGTTATGCACAGATTGTGCTGCTGACTAGCATCATGAAGTGCATACACCAAATGGCAAATGCAAATAACGCAATGTCTGCTTTGTGAGCTTCATGCAGCCTGTGCAAGTGAAGCAGCATGTAGACAGTGCAAACGGACCATTTTGTACCCAACAGCATTGCAGCGTCTGCAGGATGCAAGGCCACTCAACATCTTATGCATATCAAGCAACCCAACCATCACCAGGATGCATGATGCAGGTTGCTCATCCAAGGTACAGCAGCCCATGAGGAAGATGCTGATGTAGCTGAGAGTCGCAAACAGAGAGGAGGGTGTTTGGCTGGCCATGTTTTCATTGACGGAAGTGCTTGGGAATAAGCTGAGCCTGCTGTCCCAAGATGGCCAGCCATTCTGAATACCTTCTCAAGCACAGCGTCAAACAGGTGATGCTTGTCTGCCTCTTTTGTTGCTGTCATGTGCAAGCAGTGTCTGTTGAAAACAATCTGCAGCTTGTATTGTGTCTGCTTCATCAGCCTGTGGTGCATGTGGTGTCTGCCTGATTCCTCTGCTGTGCTTTGGGACGGGCTCAGAGCAGTCCAGTATCACACTCATATGCATGACACCATTTGACAACATGTCTGCATTGGTCTGCGTGCATGTTTGAGTGTGGATTGCCACTAGAAAACTAAATGTGCGACACGTCATTTTTATGAGCAGTCATTTGCACATGCTGATCTGCATCATCATGATCTGCATCAGGCCATTTTCTGCCAGTGCCTGCCGGTGCCAGTATGTGTCATCTGTCTGTGCTGTGTTCTTTAGATGCATGTTTGCTTGCCTGGCATCTTAAGCTTGTCGTCATGAAGAGAATGTCTGTGCAGGTGTGTTGTGAGTCCATTGGTCATGCTGAGGCTGTTCAAAGGACCCTCAACAGGCTGAGTATGGTGGGGTAGTGGACCTATTGTTCACCAGGCATAACTCCACCACACCCAACAGAGCTGGCAATGATGTCGACACACAGTACACATCCGGCAGAGGAATACCACACAGAAAAGCAGAAGCAGGTAGGACGCTGTGCTGCTGTTCCTCTTCTTGCCTGTAGGCCTTGGATCTGACCAACAGAGCAGAAAGTGTGATCACTCATTGTTGCCCTTGTTCACTCAGTGCAATGGCGGTTGCACCTCTTCCACTGTAAGAATGCATACATCACATCTGCTCTGTACAAATCAGCAAACGCTGCAATTTCTGTCAGTGGGCAGCTGCTGCAGCGACAGTATCTATCCTACATGCAGTGAAGATTACAAGCAAGTGGTGTGAGCCATGGCGACATCATGCCATCTGTCTGTTAGTCAAGACTGTCAGAGATCCACCCAGAGCAGAGCACTAGGAATGGATAGACCCTGAGCAAGATGATGGCTTCTGGGCTTGTAGTTTCCTGTTCTGTTCTGGTGCTAGGGTTCACAAACAATGTGCATCTACCAGTTACAGACTACACCTGTGCTTCAGGTATACGACGCTTTCTGCAGCAACCTTACTGTTTCCTTTGCTGCATGCACTGCAAGGCCGGCATGAGTCCTGAATAATCTGAAATGTGCATGAGTGCGACTGCAACTGACATGGTCAATCTCTTGACTGAATGCAAGCATGCAATCCCCAGGTCAGGTTGGGCCAGCAGCATATGAAACAGAGTTGTTACGACCAGCATGTGTTGGTTTTACTGTGAGATCACAACTGTCATCCAGCAGTGCCTGTCCAATGAGTAACACCGGTTAACCTGTGCAACACCTTTCCGATTCAAGTAAAATCTTAAGTTGTTTGTTGGGGTTAAAGCGTCAAAACGTTCGTGTTGGACGAGTTCATAGACAATGTACTGACCTTTAGGTAGCAAAAGTCCTGGCAGGCACCAAGCTATTGTTGTAAGTCTGTTCTAATTGGTGCCATTGACATATCAACAGATTATCTGCAACAAGCTTGCAAGGCCTGCGTAGTTTTGAACTTAGATCCCTCTAAGCAAATATGCATCAGTGTTCCAGACTCTGGGGTGGCAACCTGCCAACCAGGGAATGTCAGCCTTCATCTGCAGCAGGACCTACTACTGGCCCTATTCTTGGGGGAAAATGTACAAATTGGATTATCTGCAGGCCTTTTAAGCAGCGTCTCCAGCTGCTAATCCTGGTTTACACACATGCCTGCCGCTGCGTGAAGAGCTCCGACAAACACTGCAATTTCTCCGTTAGTATGCTCTCTGCTCAGACACACCGAAGATGTCAGGCAGCGACTGCTCTGTGGTTTGATCACACCACGCTCGAGTCGAGTGGTGTGAGAGCGACGCTCTCAAGCACCGCCCTTTGTATCAGGTCTGCTATAATAGCTCTTGCAGCATGAAGATAAAAGTCACACGCCGTGCACGACTGCTGCAGCTGACAGCAGAATTCAGGCCTGGCATTGGCCTGCTTGCAGGCGGACCTCGCAAATGCCTCACCGCGTTAGACGGCTAACCAGCTACGCACAAGAGCCTCAGAGAAATGCTCGGGTGCTGTACGGAAGTACGCATGTCATCGTCTGTTCGTTGTGTTTCCTGACCTGACAAGCCAGCTTAAGCAGTTTGATTTGTCAGATGCCTTTGATCTGCAGGGCAAACCTATGGCATTAGCGGTCGCGCTGACAGTATGCCACAGCAGCAAAGCCGGCAGCTTGATGGCGGGCCCAACATCAGCCTGCTTGCTCACAAGCTGCAGAAACAGTGGCATGAACAGCTCAACATGCACCTGGGCAACATTCTCATCAGGCCCGGCAGCGATCGCAAGGTCTGGTGGTCGTGTGCCCAGTGTCCAGACAGCCATCCTCACATCTGGGAGGCTACTGTCAACAACAGGGCGTATGGGAGGGGCTGTCCTTTCTGCTCAGGCAGGGCCGTTTGTCAGCACAACACACTTGCCAGAAAGGCACCTGAAGTTGCGCTGTTCTGGGATGCCAAGAAGAACCATCCATTGTTACCAGACCAAGTGACTGTCTGCAGCAGCATGAGGGCCCATTGGAGATGCAGTGCTTGCTTGCACGAATGGCAGGCTTCAGTCTTGGGTAAGACACGTGGCAAGACTGGGTGCCCCAAGTGTGCCAAGGCAAACGCTGGCAGGAAAGCAGATGGCACTAGGCAGAAGCACCCTACTTTTGCAAGGGCAAAGCATGCCTTGCTGGAGCAGTGGGATCATGACAGAAACAACGAGAACGGAAACTTTCCTGACAACACGACATTACAAAGCAACAAGCTCATTTGGTGGTGTTGCCATGAATGTCCCAAAGGCAAGGTGCACAGCTGGCAGGCTCGGGCATTCCATCGAACCTTGTGCAAAAATTCAACAGGATGCCCTTGTTGTGTTGGGCAAAAGCTTTGTGAGTGCAACTCTTTGGAAACTGTCTGTCCTGATATCGCTGCTGATTTTGATGTTGAACAGAACGGTGTCACTGCTGCTGAAGTGACAACCTCAACATGCACTAAGTATAGCTGGCTGTCAGATGAGCCTGGAGCCAAGAAGCGTTCTGTAAATCAGCGCACACACTACACTAGGAATAAGTCTAACACTGATGCTAGGCGCTTGTGACAATGCAACAAACAGCAATGCCAGCTGCGCGTTTGAACTTTTGCGTACACTGACAGACTTGTAAATGGCTTGTTGCTACTGTTCATGACTCTGTTCTTGAGGATGCTATATCTTAAAAGATAGCAGGCAGAAGAGAAGCAAGTTCAATCTGCTGTAATATCGGCAACATGGCATGACTGCAATGATGTTTTTATTGCGAGCTGCTAATATGTGCTGTCAACTGTGTTGTTCAAAGTGTTGTATGAAGCTATATATGTTGCGCGCTTTCTGCAGAGAGGCAGCCTGGTTGATGCAAGCCAGTGTGTACAAGAGTGAGTGGTTGTGACTCAAGGTGACTCGACGCCAAGGCACATGTGATCATTGTAAGACAGAGTTTGCAT
>JAABUO010001563.1_pt1 | contig 29488 bp, 28 predicted proteins | sample 5559291 | NCBI WGS metagenome assembly JAABUO01 (sample SAMN10711878, study PRJNA513372) | rock metagenome | isolation source: Antarctica rocks | place: Antarctica: Victoria Land, Finger Mt sud | reverse complement strand
GTCGGAGCGGCCGGGCAATATCAGACAGGCAATGGACAGCCGTGGTGGTGTCCCCGCCGGTTACGTCGCAGACCTTTTCGAAGAAGCGTGTCGTGATTGCGCCATGCATCGTGTCACCCTCGCGTGCCTGTCCAATTCGCCGACCGTGCAAGAAGATTATACCATTAATAGTTTGCACTTCAGCATAAAGGTGTCGGGTACTGGCGATCGTGTGCGGCATGCCGAGACCGGAGAGGAAGGAACAGCCCCGGACCACACGCATGACGCACCGTTTGCTCTCGCGTCATCGGGTAGCGATGGTCGTGGAAAAGGCGGTGAGCCCGTTGATCCACGCGGCGGCAATTACCCGTGACCCGTTCACTGGATCGGCCGCTTCACCGCCCCTGCCCTTCCTCACCAGTCCCTAGGTGGCGATGCGCACGCTCCTCGGTGGCAAGCCGCTTCATGCGCGCCTTGATCGAGTGGTATCGCGCGTACTGGACTGCATGCACGACGACCGCGAGGAGCGTGAGGAGGCTGAGGACGCACACGGGTCCGACCCCGAACAGCACCCAGGCGGGCTGAAGGGACGAGAGGATCATGCGTCTGCACCTTTGCCGGGGCGGTCACGCCGATGCCGTTTCCGCCACCGGCCAGAAAGTCCGTCGCCATCGCCGCGCCGCTTTTATCACTACTCCCGCCGTTGCGTGCCATGAATCGGGGAACGACGGGGTAGCACCCATCCGGTCCTTGATCTTCCCGCCGCCAGCTGGTGAACGATGGCGGCGACGCCAGTCTCCGGCGAGGACAAGGAGTGTGCAGAGGAGACCGGCAAGGACGAGACTGCCCGTGACGGCGCCAATCCAGCCGCGCCCGGCGAGGCGAAGCGCCACGATGATGACGCCGAACACGGCGAGAGAGGATCAGCAGCGGGTGGCGATTCCATGGCGACGGCAACGGCCCGCGTCGCATCGGTCGCCCTCCTTCGTGCGCCGCCCACTGCCGCGCGCCGTGTGAGTCAGTCCTGACGGTACCAGATCGTGATGGAGAAAACGTTGTTCATGGAGACATACGTCTCGGTGATGGTCATGACCTGCTCGGGCCTGATCTCCTGGTTGATGAACGCCTCCACCTGCATGCGGAGTGCTTCTCGTTTGTCCGAGGCATGGAGAACGCCCTGCTCCGCAAAGTGCTTGTGCGCGATCATCGTTCCGCCTGCTGCGTGCGCCGGTGTCCTGACCCCTGCTTGCCGTGCAACGGGCGCGCAGGGTTCGCGGAGCCACCCGGCCACTGACGACGGTTCGCTCCGCTACGGCGTGGGCGTGCCCGTCGCCGCGCCGCTCGCCTTGGTCGCCACGACCGCAGTGTGCGGCGGCCCGACCAGATCACCCCGCACGTACCCCTCCTTCGTCCCGGAGAGCACATGAAACCAGCGTGAGGTCCCATCACTCCCCGGCACGTTCGCCTCGATCACCACGAGATCGCTACCCCCCGCCACCTCGACCGCCGTGTCCGCGTCGGTACTGGGCTTACTGCGGACACGCACCACATCGCCGGGGTTGACCGTCACCACTTGCACACTGGCACCGGCGGGGGCGCTCCCCTTCGTCGCTGTGGCGGCGGGGGTCGTTGGACTCCCCGTCCCCCGTGCGGGAGTGCTGGGAAGGGCGGTTGCCGCACCGGTCACGGAGGGAGTGGGCGCATTGGCAGACGCGGGGAGCGGGGCAAGCGTCACGGCCGTGACGGGCAGAGGGGACGGGGATGGGGAGGCGGCGAGCGGCGCGATCTGGGTCAACTCCGTGGTCCGGGTTGCCGTGGCTTGCGGATTGGCCGTTGGGGGTACAGGAGAGGAACCAATGGGCGTCGCGGACCCACCGCAGGCGACCAGGAGCATGGCGAACAGCACGAACCACCACCAACGCCGCATCATCTGCATACCTCCAGTGACTGCCGGTGCGGCAGTCGCGCCCCCACATCCCTCGTCTTCTCCGTGGGATGCATCGTTACACGTCCTTCTGGCGCGGCCTACCTTTGCCGTACAGCGGGTGCGACGGATTGGCAACGCCGCGCTTGCCGAGATGCTCCTGCCGGTAGCGCTCAATTTCGCTGCGTTCGATCAGCAGAAAGCCCGCGCGCTGGCCGCCGCCACCTTGCCGAATCGCGGTGAGCCGACCGCGCGCAATCGCATCGCGTACCGCTCCTGGTTGGATGCCCAACGCGTCTGCTGCCTCGGTCACGTTCATGCATGGCCACTTCATGCGTACATCATAACATGCCTATTGACCCATCTACCATAGACTGCGAACAGGCAGTCTATCAAGCGCGGGGCTTGGCAACGAAATGGGGGCGACTGACGAACAGGAACATTGTGTACGCGCATGGTGCATTCGGTACATTCCTGCACGCTCGGATGCCAGCGCGTCGTCGGGTCGTGACTGAGGTGCGGACCTCGCCGCCGCGCTCAGACGGGAGAGTGAACCGGCCGGATGCACCATTAAGGGCATAACGCCGCGCGAGGCGATGGGCGAAGCGCGGCGGCATGTCCGTCTAGGGTCTACCCTATCCCGATGTCAGGCATCCTTATCCCCGAGCGTCAGTATAGAGCCGCTTTTGTTGTTTCTTGACATCTGTTCCTAAATCTTATAGACTCTTTCCTGACACTATGAGGAATGAACGATGAATGGACAACGGATCGGCTACGTCCGGGTCAGCTCCCTCGACCAGAACCCGGACCGCCAACTCGAAAGCATAACCCTCGACCGCACCTTCACCGACAAAGCATCGGGCAAGGATGTCGCCCGCCCGGAGCTGGACGCCCTGCTGCGTTTCGCACGCGAGGGGGACACCGTCGTCGTGCACAGCATGGACCGCCTGGCGCGCAACCTCGACGACCTGCGCCAGATCGTCCGCTCGCTCACCGCGCGGGGCGTGCGGGTGGCGTTCGTCAAGGAAGGACTGACGTTCACGGGGGAGGACGCGCCGATGGCGACGTTGCTCCTCTCGGTGATGGGGGCGTTTGCGGAGTTCGAGCGGGCGCTGATCCGGGAGCGGCAGCGGGAGGGGATCGCGTTGGCGAAGCGGCGGGGGGCATATCGGGGACGGAAGAAGGCGCTGAGTGTGGAGCAGCGGGCGGAGGCGCGGGCGCGGGTGGCGACGGGTGAGGGGAAGGCGGCAGTAGCGCGGGCGTATGGGATCAGCCGCGAGACGCTCTACCAGTACCTGCGGCTGGCGGAGTGAGCCGTGTCGTCTCGGTCGGTTCGGACGTCGGCGGAGGGATGAACACCGTCGAAATGGTCAGGCGGGTGCTGGGTTCGCGTCTGCGCGCGGAGCCGAGACGCGCCCGACCGGCTGGTACACTCTGCATTGCGGGTCGACCGCCACGTCAGCAAGCCAGGAGGTCACGTGAGCAAGCACACCAAACACGGACCCGGCCGACCACCGGCAGCCGGAGGAAGACTCGGCCGCCTGACCGTCACCGTGGAGCAGGAAATGATCACCGCACTCGCGCTGGCGGCGCAGCGGCGCGGCGTCTCGCTCTCCGCGTTGACGCGCCTGGCGCTCGCGGATTGGATGCGGCGGGAGATACCGGTCGGGGAGATGCCGCACGAGGCGCAGACAGCGGAGAGCAAGGCAGAGGACGGCCACTAACCACGCCGACGCTCACCGCCGAAGCGATGGACGCCGCCCTGGGTAGGAGAACCGGGATAATCAAGGGGTGCGGGAAGGATCGCGCATCGGGTGAATGCCGCAATCAGCCGCCATCGCGTCCGATCGCGAACGCACGGACGCGTACCGACCTGCTCGCCTCATTGACGAGCGGGCCGGTATTGAGGCGAAGCGATCACGCAATCAAGGGACACATGTGATGACCGCAGCACACGTAACGGATTTCTTCCTCGCGCTCTGTGAGCGGGCCGACAACACCGTCACCGTCGCTGTTGACACCCTCGCAGCTGGCGAAGCGCTCGGCATCCCTGCGCCGACCGTCTTCGCGCATGTGCACGCGTTGAAGGTGCGCAGGTGGATCGAGGTGGCACCGGTGCATGCCCCGGGTGGACTGCACATCCGGCTCACCGCCGTGGGGGCGAGCCGGAGCGCGAGCGAACGGATGCGCCGTTTCCGGCGAGCGGGCAGGAAGGCGGCCGACGGGAAGGGACGGCAGTGAATCTCATTCATGCCCTTGCGTTTGTCGCGCCGCCGATTGATACTCTCCACATAACGTGAATATTCCTACCATCCCCATACACAGGCGCTCGTCGGACCACCGGCGGGCGTTTGTGTGCAGACCATTATCTTCTCTCATTGATCCCATATATCCCGGTTGCACTCGCTGCTCTGCCGCCATCGGTCGTACGGGTCCGCAGGCCGCTCACTCGCGCCGCCGGAAGGTGACGGTCTCGGCCGTGAAGTCAGGCGGATCCGCGACGTACCCGGCGTGCCACCATCCGAGCGCGTGCGGATTGGCGTAGCGCCCGAAGGGCGTCGCCCCCCACCATTCCATCGAGCGACGCGCCAGGATGGGGAGTGGGCCGACGATGGCCTCGACCTCGACGAAGGAAAGGATGATCGTCTCTGCGCCGATAGCGGCGAGGCAATCGGCGAGACGGTCGTCCTTACTGGTCATCGCCTCCCGCCCTCGGCGTCGTGGGTGAAGACGACGCATCGTCCTTTAACGTCGAGTCGGGCCCGCCACCCGACGGCCTTCCAGCAGCGCACCGATGCCAGCGTCGCCAAGGTCCACATCGCGTCGCTGGTATACGCCGACACCGCGAGTGGGTGGCCAATGATCGCCTCGATCTGCGCGAAGTCGAGCACGATCCCCGGCTCGGTACACTGGGCGAGGTACTCCGCCAGCGCCTGGAAGCGGCTCGGACGGGTGCGACCTTTGATCCTCCCTGGCAGCGCCGCCCGCTCCTCGCGGGCGAAGACGACCTGCTGATTGCGCCAGTCGAGGGTCGCCACCCATCCCGCCGTCTCCCAGTCGCGCACATATGCGTGGTGGACACTGTTCCATGCTGAGGTATCGACCTGCATCATCTTCGGCAGCGGGACACCGATCATCGCCTCGATCGCGCCGAACGTCAGCACGATCGCGCCCACATCCGTGTGCGCGATGAGGTAGTCGGCGAGCCGCTGGTATTTGCTCGTCATGGCGTGCCCTCGCGCGCCCCTTGCGCCGCCCGCAACGCGCCGAGCGGATCGGCATACCACGCGGCCATCGGCACGATCAAGCAGGGCTGGCCGATGGCTACCTCACGACGCTGTCGCAGTTGCTCGGCGCTCGGGCGCGTCTGGTTCATATGATAGAGAATCGGATAACCCTCGGACTCGCCGATCACGGCGAAGCGCGTCTCAGCCATCGCGATTCTCGTTGAAGGATGTCCGCTCACGCGCGAGGGCAGGCGCTTCCCCGCGCTCCGCCTCCTGCAACTCCTCGAAGGCCGTCATCGCCTGCTTCTCGCAGTCGGCGGGCAAGCGATTGAGGATCGCCCGTAGCATCCCCTGCTCCGCGAAGGCGCGCGTCGAGCCACCCCACGTCACCGCGACGGACCGCGCGCTCGGCGGCCGACCAGGGCGCAGTTTCTCGACGGCCACCGCCTGCCCGCCCGCGCCGAACGCCAGCGTGGCGACGAGCACCGCAGGGTAGTCCGGCTCACCGGGGCGGGGATCGACGACCAAGGCGCGCTGCAGGCGGGGGAAGGCGACGTAGAGAACCTCGGCGTCATGGACGGCGCGCAGCAGGGCGCGGAGGGTGGGGGCAGGCACGTCGCCAGTCGGATCGTTGGAACGGCTAACATGGTTGCTCCGACTGCTCATTGGTGCCGCCTCTCGCGCTTTTTGTCACCGCACGCACATGGTACCCGATTTGCCGGGAGAGGAAAGCGTCGACCGCTCATTGACGTAATGAGCGGACTGCTCAGGTCGGGCGACATGGCGCGGAAACAGGTGACACTTGAAATGTACGTACGCCTATGGCAAGATGGCAACATAGCCGAGAACATTGCCAATGACGTTGCCATCAAGGGTGCCAGCGAGGCGAGCGGGGGTGCCTGGCCGTACCCGGCGCCATTGAGTTGTCCATGGCAAGGTCGCGGTAATCAATGGCCATGCCACGCCTTGCCCAATCGTGCGCATCGCACGGTACGCTTCACCCGCGACGCCGACGAATAATCCCACCCTGTCGCGGAGTGAACGTCGCTCCTATGGCCGCTCAGCGCGAAAATCAGCGCCCGTAGTGGCGGCGACTCTGCGGATTGGAGGAGCAAATGCCACGTCGGACGAAGGACCAACCACTGGTTGATTTCCTCGCCATGCACAATGCGCAGGACGTGACGCTGTCGTTCACAGAGATTGAGGCGATCATCGGCGTGCCGCTCGCACTGTCGGCATCGAATGACCCCGGTACGTGGGCTCTTCCGAGGATTTCGTGAATAGGCTTCTCCCATCGTGGACCCGCTGCCATCCAAAATGCGTATGACCGATTCCATGTGTATCTCGTATCACAAGGAGTCGAAGCCATGCGTATCGCCACGCTGTTTCCCCACCTCGCCGGTTTTCGTGTTCAGCATGCGCACCTGAGCGGTGAACAACTGATCCTCGCTGTGGCTGCCCGTCGCCATACGGCTTCCTGCCCTCACTGTCGCCGCCGGTCCCACTGGATCCATAGCCGTTATCGCCGATGCCCCAGCGATGTACCGATCAATGGTTTGCACGTCACCTTGCAGGTCTCTGTGCGTCGTTTCTTCTGTCGCAATCCCCGCTGCCCGCATCGCACCTTCGCCGAACGCTTCCCCACTCTCGTCGCTCCTGGTGCTCGCCGCACGAATAGGCTCAAGGACTGGTTCACCCATATCGCGTTCGCCCTCGGCGGTGAGGCGGGTGCCCGCCTCCTCCACCATCTCGGTATGGCGGTCTGCGGGGATACCTTGCTTGCGCGCATTCGCTCCTGCACGTTCGCAAACCAGCCAGTCCCTCGGATCGCAAGTATCGATGATTTCGCCTTCCGCCGCGGTCGCATCTACGGCAGCATCCTCGTGGACTTGGAGCGGCATCGGACGGTCGATTTGCTCCCGGATCGGAGCGCTGACACCTTTGCGACATGGCTCATAGCACATCCTGGCGTCGAGGTGATCAGTCGCGACCGCAGCGGGGAGTACGCGGAAGGTGCGCGGCAAGGCGCACCGGATGCGCGGCAAGTCGCCGACCGCTTCCATCTGCTCCGCAACTTTCGCGACGTCGCCCTCCGCGTGTTCAAGCGGCACACGAAATGTCTCGCCCAGGTAGCGGCACCCGGTGTCGCGCAACAGGGACTGACACGCCTGCGGCTGGATCGCGCGGCGTCCAAGGAGCAGACGCGCGGGCAGATGCATGCACGCTTTACCGCCATCCACCACCTGGCATCCACGGGGATGAATCGATCGGCGATCGCGCGGGAACTGGGCGTCCATCGGCACACCGTCCAGAAATATTTGGCGAGTGAAGACCCGCCCGAACGCCGCCACTACACGCGCACGACGAGCATGCTGACACCCTACGAGGGCTACCTCCTGGCGCAGTGGCGCGGCGGGCACCGCAACGCGATGCAACTGTGGCGCGAGATCGTGGCGCGAGGGTACGCCGGGTCGTATCGCAATGTGTCTCGCCTGACGGGGTATCTGCGCGCGCAGGAGCGTGCCGGGTGCGCGATACCATCCGCACCTGTCGGACTGACGCCCGCACAAGCAGCGGGCATCATGGTCCTCCGACTCGAGAACCGCACGGCCGAGGAGCAGGCGACACTCGCACAGCTACCCGCACTTCATCCAGAGATTGCCGCCGTCTCCTCGCTCTGGGAATCCTTCGTCGGCATGTTCCGCGATCGGAGTGGCGGGCACCCCGGACGCCGACTCGAACAATGGATGGCGGAGGCAGCAGGGGCGAATGTGCCCGAACTCACCGCGTTCGTCACCAATCTGCGGCAGGACGCAGTTGCGGTTATGGCCGCGCTCACGCTGCCCTACAGTCAGGGACAGACAGAGAGGCGGGTGAACCGACTGAAGCTCATCAAACGGTCGATGTACGGGCGAGCCAAGTTCGATCTGCTGCGGCAACGCGTGCTCTACGCGAATGCATCGTGACCGCCAGCGCGCTGATACTCGATCACGCCTCCTTCACGAAATCCTCGGAAGAGCCACGAAAGCGGGTCAACTCCAATCACCAAATCCTCATGATCAGACTCTGTACGTTCACATTGGCTTATGTTCTCGTGCTGGTATCGTCAGACTGTGCTCGGATTCGCACCGGGATACCTTGGAGCGAGGGCGCGACAATAAGTCTGCGGCGGCGACGAGATATAGACCGTATTTGGGCACTTGGTCTATATGGAGCCAGTAGTGCAACCGGCCAGCGACATGCTGAGCCGGTTTTTGCGTTCGAAACGCGCGCCAGCGGAATGTATTGGGCAAGGGACACATGCGGGAGGATCGCACTCGATGGATGCTATCAGCGAGCAACGACGAGAGAAAGTTGCGCTCTATACCGCGCTCCAACGACGGAACTTCCTCGCCGTCGGCATCGATGAGAGTGCCTTCGAGACGTTTCGCGGTTGGCAGAAGCCCGCCCTCGCGCTTGCGGGGATCCTGACCCTCGCCAGTCTCATTTTGCGGCCAATCGCGACGCTTATCGTCTTCAACGCGGTCGCCACGCTCGCCTATCTCGCGATCATCGTCTTCCGGTTCTACACGATCCATCGCGGTGAACGCAAGGCCGACACGGTGCTCAATATCACGCCGGAGGAAGTGGATGCTCTCGACGAGGACGCTCTGCCAATGTACACGATCCTCAGTCCGCTCTACCGCGAGGCGGAGACCGTCGTGCAATTCCTGCGTGCCATGGCCAAACTCGATTATCCCTTCGACAAGATGGACATTCGCGTCCTCCTTGAAGAGGACGACCGGGACACGCAGGTGGCAGCGCAGCGCGAAAAGGAGCGGATGGGTAATCCTGAGTCGATCCAGATCATCGTGGTGCCCGACGCGCAGCCGAAGACGAAACCGAAGGCCTGCAACTATGGACTCTGGGGCGCGCGTGGGGAATATCTCGTCATCTACGATGCGGAGGATATTCCCGAGCCCGATCAACTGAAAAAGGCGGTGGCCGCGTTCCGCCGTCTGCCCGCGCAGACCGTGTGCATTCAAGCGAAACTCAACTATTTCAACCCCGAGGATAATCTGCTGACGCGCTTCTTCACCGCCGAATACAGCATGTGGTTCGATCTCTTCCTGCCGGGCTTGTTCGCCGTCGGCGCTCCCATCCCCCTCGGCGGGACCAGCAACCACTTCAACCTCGCCGCCTTACGCACACTCGGGGGGTGGGATCCCTTCAACGTCGCGGAGGACGCCGACCTTGGCATCCGGATTGCGCGCAACGGATTAACCACGGCGGTGATGGACTCGACGACCTGGGAAGAAGCCAATTCCCGCGTGGGCAACTGGATTCGCCAGCGCTCCCGTTGGGTGAAGGGGTACATGCAAGTCTGGGTGGTCGCCATGCGTCATCCGGTACGGATGCTGCGGACGCTCGGCCCCTGGCGGTTCTTCGCTTTCCAGGCCACCGTGGGCGGCACACCCTTCGTCCTGTTGCTCAACCCGGTGTACTGGATTCTCACACTCCTCTATGCGCTCACCGCGTGGGGTATCGTCCCCCTCCTCTTCCCGCTGCCCGTGTTTGTCATGAGCCTCCTCACCGCACTCCTCGGCAATTTGACCTTCATCTACCTCGCGATCTACGGATTACTGAAGCGGGAACGCTATCGACTGGTCCCGCTGATGTTCCTCTCGCCGTTCTATTGGGTGCTGCAGAGCATCGCCGCGTGGAAAGCGCTCTATCAGCTGATCGTCAAACCGCACTACTGGGAAAAGACGACACACAACCTGCGTGCATCCGTGACGGAGGAACCCGCCCAATGATCACCGCCGAGAAACCGCTCACGCTGCCCGCCGAACGGCGCCGACGCACCCTGCGGCATCCATCCCTCTTCCTCACGGTGGAGGTGCTCCTCGCCGTTGTCACTGTCTCGGTGAGTATCCTGGTCCGTCCATGGGTGGACCGCCTGGGTGACACGCGATACCAGGAATTTCTGCGCCTGGAATGGCTGCTGGTCGCCGGCGGCAAAGGCTTGCAGCTCGACCTGTTGAGCTTGCCGCTCCCGCCGCTCCTCCATGTGGGGGGCGCCGCACTCATTGGGGAGCGCCTCGCCGAAGTGTGGATACCCATCGTCGTCGGCGTGGGCATCGTGCTCGTACTCACCCGCGGCCTCTTCCGCAGGTATCCGGTCATCGCCATGCTCCTCGCGGCGGTCCCGCTCCTCGCGAGCCCGTTCTTCTATCTCCTGCAGCGTCAACTCGACCTGCAGCTCTTCGTGCTGCTCCTCGGTCTCCAGATCCTGACCCTCCGCGCCTTCCGGCAGCGGCCCACCGTGGCGCGTGTCACGGCGGCGATCGGCCTCAATGTTCTGCTCTCACTGACTAGTTATGCCGCACTCGTGGCGATGGCGGCGGCGGTGATTTATCTGCTCCTCCTCGCCAATCGTCAGCACGAGGTGCAGGCGGCTGCGTGGCGGGCGCTCCTCTGGCTGTATATCCCCTTCTCCCTCTCCGGTTACTTATTGTGGGCGGTGTTCTGGGTCGTCGCGGGCAGCCGGATCAAGACGAGCTACTTCATGCCGGATAGCCTCGGTGGGCTCACACCGCTTCAGCACCTCGTCCGCAACGTCGGCGGCGAACTCGCACTGCCGCTGCTGCTGTTGCTCGGGCTGGCGATCGCGCTGCGCATCTTCCTGCGCCATCCGGAGAATCGGTCGCAGGCGGGATTGAATCAAGCGCTGGCATGGGCGGTTCTCGCCTTTATGGGTATTGCCCTAGGACTCCTCAGTCTGAGGACGTTCTCGCAGGTACTCCTCGTGCAACCGGAGGCGATCACCTTCAGCCTTATCCTCCTCGTTCCCACGGCGATCATGAGCCTCTACGGGCAGGTCCGTGGCGTGCTCCGCACCGTGGGTGGCACCGGGCGAATCTTGCTCGTTCTCGCCGGGGCTACCGTCTTGGCCATCTTCCCCTTGCAATATGTCCTGCGTCCCGCCATGCGCGGAGAGAACTTGCTGCCCGTCGCGTCACGCGTCCCCGCCGAGCGCCAAGCTGGCGCGAAGTTCGCGCAGGCCGATCCCGGGGGCAAAATCCTCCTCGACCCCCGTTTCTCCGCCAGCTTCGCCCTCGCGTCGCGCGTCGATCCGCACCGGTTACTGACCCCGTTCGATCGGGATTTCAAGCGCCTCGTCGTCGCCCCCCCCGACGATGTGCAAACAATTGTCGTGACCGACACGCTCGATGATTTCGTCGCCGGCAACTACACCGCCGAGCGGCTGCTTGATGTCCTGCCGGACGCGACGCTCGTCGCGGACGGTAAGGCGGGGGGGGAATTCACCCGTGCCTTCCGGCGTTACGCGCATGGCGAACCGACGCGCGACGCGTCGCGCGTCGACAAGGATCCGGTCATCGCCGCGCAGGAGGATGCGATCCTCCACGCGATCCTGAACGAGATGAGCAAGGACGGAGGATTGCCCCTGCGGCCGGACGGCTGGGCCTACGCCGTCGATGTCGGCAACCTCATGGTCTACGCCGCCGAGCGCGGTGACGTACAGCTGTTCCGGTCATTGTCCGAAACCGTGCATCGCTACTACCTCGTCACCGGGAGCGATGATGTCAACGCGCTCTATACGATCGCCTGGCGCGCGCGCGCGGACCGACCGCCAGAAGCGAGCGGCACGACGGAGACGCTCCGGATGGTCGAGGCGTACTGGACCGCCGGGCAGCGGTGGAACAATGACTATTATCGCCGTCTCGCCCTGGCGATGGCCCGTGCATACGCTCGCCATCAGACCTCTGATCAGTACGGCGAAGGGTGGTACATCCGGAACTACTATAACTACGGAACCAAGGAGTATGCGACCAACACGTTCCTTGTTGACTATGCGCCGGACGTGCTGCGGCGTGTCGCCGATGGGATGCACGACCCCGATTTGCGTGCGGTCGCGGACAAGTCTGCGGAGTTCGTGGCGAAGGCCCAACTCGATTTCGGGTTCTTCTACGAGATGTATCAGCCCGAAATCTCCACCCTGTATGCGGACATCACCTACTTCTCTCCCAATGGTCACTCGCAGATCATCGATTCGCACGAGGCGGCGCTCGGGATCAGCGACATCTACGCGCCGGACCGCGCGCGGCGTCTCTACCAATTCACGAAGAATCAATACCTCTCCCAGAATGGGGCGATTGCCTCGCAGTACCAACTCGATGGGACTCCGTATGGCGTGATCAGCGCAGACCATTACGCTTCGGTCTATGCCTTCATGGCGCGTTTGAGCGTGCGCATGGGAGACACGGCCTTCGCGCGCCAACTGATCGATCGGCACATGGGCGCGGACCGGATGTATGCCAATGCCAGCCAAACCCCCGATAAGGATGGGAACTGGTTCTTCTCCTGGAGTTCCGCCTTGCTGGCGCTCCGTGCATATCAGGAGGCGCTCCCCTGACACAACGAGAGAATGATCGTCGCTGCGCGGCGTGGCGGCATGCAATCGTCGTCGATGCAATTGGCGTCGCAAACGGGAGGAGGCCGCGATCCGGGTCCGATTGGCACGGGCGAGGGGAGAATCACTCATGCGCTGGTATTGGGGATTGATGGCATGCACGCTCGTGATCGCCGCGGTGGCCGGAACGGCCCTTTCTTGGGATGGCAGTTACGTGCTGTTCCGCACGCTCAATGATCAGAGCCCGTGGGAGCCGCTTGGCCGCCTACCCAGCGTTGCCCTCTACGAACCAATCGCGTGGCTCAGTCATGTCACGACAAGTCTGAGCGCCCTGCGGATCGCGTTCGGCTTGCTCCATGCGGCGATTCCGTTGCTGGCGCTCGCCGCTTCGTGGTGGATGGTGCGCGACTACCTCCCTCCCCTTTTCGTGTGGGCGGCATTTGGTATCGGTCTCGCCACCCTGCCGGGACAAATCTGTTTCAGCAACGAATCCATCAAGGACATCCAGCTGTTCTGGCCCATTCTGCTCGCGCTGTTGATCCATGTGCCGCGCGCCAAGCTCCCGCTCCTCCTTCCATTGATCGGCGTCGTCTTTCTCTATCATCCCATTGCGAGCCCCCTCTTCGCCGTCGGCGCCGTCGTCGCGTTCTTGCTCTGGTTGAACTACGGGACGGAGGGGCACAAGATGCTGCTCTGGGCTGGGGGCCTCGGGCTGCTCGCCGTCATTCGGGCCCTGCAAATCCAGCCGGGGTATGAGGAGACGCAACTGTCCAGCGCCGAGGTTGTCAAACACTTCCATGTCGCGGTGGTCGGCCTGCCGCTCATCGCCCTCGCCTGCGCGTGGTTCGCGGGAGCGATGGTCTACCTCGCGGGCCTCAGTGATAAACCAACGCAGCGGAGGTGCCGCGCCTTCTTCCAGCTATCGGCGTTCGCGGGCGTCGGAACGGCGGGCGCCATGCTCGTCGTCTGGGCCCGAGACCCGCATCTCTGGTGGAAGGCGATCGACTTTCGGTGGTGGGCGTTGGCGGCCTCACTTCCCTTCATGTTCTTCGCGCTCCTGGAGAGCGTCCTGGGGCGGCTGCGGTTACTCCGCACCGGCGCTCGCCTGCTGCGCGATCGTATCCGACTGACGCAGGCGACCGGTGTCGCATTCGCCGCGGTGCTCTCCGTTCAGAGCGTCGTATATGCCGGTCTCGCGCACGAACTGACGCAGGCGATGGCGCAAAGCCCGTCGTCGTGTATCCCGACCGCCGCGCTCGGGGCGCTGAAAGGGACCGCGTTCGACCAATGGTCCGTTTCCGCGGAGGCGATCATGCTGCAGAGCCGGGTGCCGCAGAAACTGGTGCTGGACGGTGATGGTTGCGCGCACGCACGAAGTGGGACGCCGGTGCGCGTGGTTTCATGGGACGCAAAGAGCGAGCTGTGGGACGCAACAAGCGAGGGGAGTGGCTGGTTCCACCTCCGGCCAGCCCTGCTCCAGCTAACGACCGTTGAGGGGTGTTGGGAGATGACCTCGGGCTGGTACGCGGTCGAACGGCGCGACGCGGATTGGTGGCGATGGTCCCAAGGGCGCGGTGCGATCAACATCCCTGCCACCCATGACATGTCCGTCACGGTGCAGGGCAGGCTGTACTCCAGTCGGCGACCGAACCGGGTGAATGTGGTCGTCAATGGGATCACGCAGCGCACGCTCGAAAGCAGTGCGGACAGCCTTCAACCGTTCACCCTCGCGGGTCTTCCCCTCAGCGCGGGCCGCAACATCGTCGAATTTGTGAGCGAGCAATCGCCGGTCACGGCACCGACCGATAGCCGCTTACTCGCGATCGCCGTGGGAGATCTCAATCTGACAGGAGACAACATCGCGCCCGCCTGTGCGTCGCCATCCTGACAGGAACGGGGGGAGGGGAAGAGGCACGGCATGCGCAAACGAGCGGCCCTCGCCGATGCGATAGTGGGCGGCACGCCGCCAGAGGCAATGAGGCTTCATCCGAGGCCGTAGGAAACGGAGGCTCAATTATGGATCTCTATGGCATCATCCTCGCGGGCGGCGGCGGCACCCGCCTCTGGCCCCTCTCCCGCCAACATCGGCCCAAGCCACTCCTGCGCCTGCTCGGCGAGACGACGATGCTCCAAGACACCGTCGCGCGCCTCGCACCCCTCATCCCCCCCGACCGGCTCTTCGTCGCGGTCAACGCGGCGCATGCACCGGAGGTCCTTCGACAGATTCCCGACGTCCCTCCCGCGCAGACGCTCATCGAGCCGGTCGCGCGCGACACGGCCCCCGCGCTCGGCCTCGTTGCCATCCACCTCGCGCATCATCACCCTAGCGCAACGCTCGCCTCCTTTCACGCCGACCACGTCATTCTGTATCCCGATGTGCTGCGGCAGGCGGTCGCGCTCGCGGCCGAGGCAGCGCAAGGGGGGGCAATCGTCACCATCGGCATCACCCCGACGCATCCCGCCACGGGCTATGGCTACATCGAGCTCGGCGCGATCGCGCGGACGGAGGGTGGTCTCGCGGTGCGCGATGCCGTGCGCTTCGTGGAGAAGCCGCCACGCGAGACGGCCGAGCGGTACCTGGCGACGGGGGACTACGTCTGGAACGCGGGGCTGTTCATGTGCCGGGTGGAGACGCTGCTGCACGCCTTCGCCACGCACCTGCCCGCCCTCTACGACGGATTAATGGAGATCGCGATCACCATCGGGACCGACGCGTACGCGCGGACGCTGGAGGCGGTGTTCCACGCGCTGCCGAAAGTGAGTTTCGATGTGGGCATCATGGAGCGATTCCAGCCCATTGCCACCGTCCCCTGCGAGCCGGGATGGAGCGATGTGGGGGATTGGGACACGTTGGCGGCGCTGCTCGCACGGGATACGGAGGGCAACGTCGCGGTGGGCGCGCCGCACCTGGCGATCGAAACGAAGCGGACGCTCGTCCATGGGCGTGGGCGGCTGATCGCAACGCTCGGGATCGAGGATGTCGTCATCGTCGACACCGAGGACGCGGTCCTCGTGCTCCCCCGACACCGGGCGCAGGAGGTGAAACGGCTCGTGGAGCAACTGACGGTTGAGCAGGGCACCGCGCTCACATAGTGAAGGTCTGGCGGACACGATGGCGGCGCGAACGCACCATCGGCCGCCACATCGGCGGGCGGTGCTGATGCGCATCGCCGCGAAACGAGAAGGAGGAGTCCCATGACCCCGTTGCATGCCCCCAAAGTCGTCGACAAACCGTGGGGCCGTGAAGTCTGGTACGCGCACACCCCGCACTACGCCGGCAAACTCCTCGAAGTCCATGCCGGTCAGCGCCTCAGCTTGCAGAAGCATGAAATCAAGGCGGAGACGCTCTACCTCCTCAGTGGCCGGGTGACGCTAACCTTCGGTGCCGCGACGTATGACTGGCGGCCGGGCGAAGTCGTGGACATCCCATCGGGGACGGTGCACCGGTTCGAGGCGATCGAGGATAGCGTGTTGCTGGAGGTCAGCACGCCGCACCTCGACGACGTAATCCGCTTGAGCGACGATTACGGTCGGACGACCTGAATTGTCGGACACCTACCGGACACCGCGCAATCAAGGCAGGGAAGAGCGGGGATTCGTGGCACGGAAGTATTCGGCGGCGGTGCGGTCAGTCCGGGTTGGCGTATGCCTCGTTGCGGTGTTGCTGGCGACCGCCTGTGCGCCCGGGGGGGCGGGCACGAAGCCTCCCATCGTGCCCCCATCCGCATTCCATCGCGGCATCCTGTACGTTTCCTGGCAAGCGGGGGAATACGCGAGCGGTGAATCCGATGCCACGCTCGCGGACGTGGTCCAACCGCTCGGCGTCAATTGGATTGGGTTGGTCGTCACCTGTTACCAAGCGACCGTCACGGCGACGCAGATCGAGTGTGGCACGAGCAGAACCGCCACGGACGACGACCTCGCACACGCGATTGACACCGCGCATCGCCTCGGCCTCAAGGTGATGCTCAAGCCGCATATTGACCCCGAGGACTATCCAACCCACTGGCGCGGTGACATCGGCTTCGGCAACGATACGGCGGCGTGGCGGGCATGGTTCGGCAGCTACACCGCGTTCATCACGCATTACGCGACGCTCGCGCGCGCGACGGGAGCGGATGCGTTCGTCGTCGGCACCGAATTGCAGGGTACGAGCGGTCACACCGCCGAATGGCGAGCGGTCATCACGGGAGTGCGAGCGGTGTACAGCGGCACCCTCACATATGCGGCAAATCAGGGAGAGGAGATGCGCATACAGTGGTGGGACGCGTTGGATATGATCGGCGTCGACGCCTACTATGCCCTCACGCTGCGCAATGATCCGACGCTCGCGCAATTGCGGTCGGCATGGAAGCCGATCGTTGCGCGGCTTCGCGACCTTGCGAGCCGATGGAAGCGCCCGATCCTGCTCACCGAGGTCGGCTATCAATCGGCTGATGGTGCGAACCGGGCGCCATGGGGAGTGGAAAGCCACACGGTGGATATGCAAGAGCAGGCGCAATGCTATCAGGCGGTCTTCGATGCGTTTGCTGATCAGCCCTGGCTGTTTGGCATCTTTTGGTGGAACATCCTGCCCAAGCGAGACCAGGGCGGGCCGTTCGATACGGATTACACGCCGATCGGTAAACCGGCAGCGGAGGTGGTGCGCGGAAACTTCCTCACCCCACCGTGAAGGCCGTGGCCCGACACGGTGGCTGATCGGCGAGCAATGCGGTTGCCCTCCAATTCGCCGTGAGCCGAATCGCGCATCCGTCGTTCCCACACCGCCCTTCATGGACCATGCATTCCTATCGTCGTGTAGGAAGCGGGAGAGGCGGGTCTCCGCGATACACAGGAGATGCCGCCACCGTCCGATATGCCGCCAGCGATGGCGAGGACGAATTCATCCGCCAGTCCGTCTCCTTGTTCTCATCGAACCAGATGACGGCCCGCACGCGGGGAAAGCGCGCGGGCAGCTCCGTGAGCAAGCTCTGCGCGATCCATTGTGCCTTGTCGCCCCCTATCTCCGTTGAGGCGGTCTCCGCGATCATGAGCGGTTTGTTCGTCAGGCTGAGAATGGCGGCATAGGAAGGGCCGAAAACGTCCGCGAATGCGGTCCAGTGTTTGTAGGGATCATTCGGCTGGCTCGCGCCCCAGTTATATCCATCGAGGGCGACCCAGTCCACATAGGCGTCACCCGGATAGAGATCGCCGAATGGGACCCAATTGAGGTCCGCATTCGGACACCAGACCCACCGCACGTTTGCCGCTTGCTCCTGTCGAAAGATGTCCACCACATGCCGCCAGGTCGCGACATATTGCGCGCTGGTGTTCCCGTTCGCTTTCACTCCCCAAGAAAACCAGTCACCGTTCATCTCGGGAGCAAAACGCAAGTAGAACGGGCGGTTCCAAGTTACGGCGTTGCGTGCCCAGTCACGGAGAAACGCATCGTACGTGCCGCCCAGGATGGTGCCCAGCGCGAACGCCGGCTGCGTCGCGCCGCCCGCATCGTCCCATGGATCCCACGTCACCATCGGGACGGCGCCACGATCGCTCACCGCGTTCATCTTGACCGGATCGAACTCGCGCACGCCGGGATGCAGCCAATCCTGGTACCACATCACGATTGTGGGCGTCGCCCCCACCATGCTCGCGAATTGATCGATTTTTGTCGCGTCCCACGGCGCGCCTGAAATATACGCGCCGAGCGCGATGGTCGCCGCCGGCACGTTCGTCGGTGGCGGTGGCGGTATCGCGCTCGGCATGCGTGTCGGCGTCGGGTTTGGTATCTGGGTCGGTGTCGCAGTCGGCGCCGCAGATGGGGTTTCGACTGAGCGTGGGAGCGGTGATCGATCCACTGCCCCGGCGGGGTTCACCAATGCGCCCGACGCCGCAGACGGGTTTCCGACTGAGCGCGGGGACGGCATCGGCGCTACAGCCGGGCCCGCCGCGAACGACTGCATCTCTGCAGCAGACGAGAACAGCCCGATACTCAGGAGGAATCCGACGACGAGGAGCAAAGAAAACCTGGATCGTGCCGCTGTGCGATTGAAGAAACGCACCCCTCCGCAACGCGATACACGGCGAGAGATCCCCGACTTTCTCATCACAACGAACCCCCTTCGGTGGAGGTTGCCCTGTTATCCGCTCAGGCAGGAGCGATACTGGCAACCCGGCGATCTTCAATGAGACCCGTGGCTTTGCGTCCCCGCCTCACGACGGGTATGCTGATGTATCCGAAGATGTGTGGTGTGGCACATCTCCTTTCATTATAACGGACTAGCGGTAAAAATGTGATGATTAGTTGATAAATAACCTATATATTTTTTCCCAGGCGCTGGATTCGTATCGCCGTCTACCGTTTCCGTCAGGTAGTCATTTACATAGTAGATCATGTGGGTAATAGTGGGGAGGGTAGACTGCCCCTTCCCCACTGCACTCCCTCAATCGCTCAACCGCCCGTTCGTCCGGTTCACCAGTCCCGCCACTGCCCGATTGCGCGCCGTGATTCCGCGCCGATGGTGCCGGTCCCGCTGCGTCAAACACTCGTACCGGCGCAGCCGTCCGATCCCGTGCTCCACCCCCACCCGCCGCCGCGCAAACGCCCGGTTGTACGCCACATCTCCCGGTGGTCGCGGCTGCCCGCGTGGCTTGCGGCGCGGCGTCGCCCCTCGCACATTGGGATGGCGTGCATCCATGCCCACGTACGCCAGATCGCCACAGACCCCCACCCCCGGCGGCATGCGGGGCAGCAAGCCCGATCCCTTCAACACCACAAGATCAGCCGTCGGCCCCGGCACACTCGGTGCGACATCCACGATCCGTCCGTCCCGCTCATCGATCCCGATTTGCGTCTTGATGGTGTGTGCCTTCTTCTTGCCGCTGTAATAGCAATCCGCTTTGTCCCGCTGCTTGTGCCGTTGCACCCGCTGCTCGTACGTGTCCACCAGCACCGCCAACTCCGGGGTCTCCCGCAGCAGGTCGTCCAACGGCAAGCGCTGTTTCTTGCCCGGATCGGGCAGGCGCATCGTGTCCAGCCCGAGCGTCGCCAGCAGCGGGATGATCCGCGCACGGGTATCGCCGATACTCGTCTGTTCCAAGCCAAACAAGAAGCCGAGCGTCTCATCGGTCGGGTAGCGGCGTAGCCAGATCACGCACAGCAGCAGTTGATCGCGCACCGCGAGGGCGAAGGCGCGTCCCGCACCGATGGCGCGTTGGCGGTCGGGACGCGAGAGGCGGGCGCGCTCGGCCGCCAGAGAGCGCGGTAGGAAGTCAGCGAAGAGTACGTCGAAATCAAGGACGCTCACCCCGGTCAGATGCGGGAAGACGCGCGGCTGGCAGGCGAGGCGGTCATAACTGACGGGAGCGGGTGGACGCATGCTGAACCTCCTTGCCAACGACGACGACTGCGTGCATCATACCCATCAGTCAACCTATTGACCACATGATCTAGTATCCCGCCGGGTTCTCGCGTCGGAGCCGTTCGTCCATACGGACTGACGCACGACCGGGAGGGAAGGAGACGCAGTTGAAACTGATGCTACCGGTGCCGCACCCTGTTAATAGAGTGTTATGAATTTGATAGGTAGGGTCTTGTGCTAATTGACGAGCGTCCTGCGGTCGGATAGGGATGGGGTTGCGAAACACTCATCCTGATCTAACCGGAGGACGCCATGATCGTAGCCGATTTCGCCGACTTCTGCTTATGCCTCTATGTCCTGATTGATGATCTGTGGGACGACCTCCCCGCGTGGGTCAGGTCAAGTCCCGAACGTTCTGTACTTTCCTCCACGCCCGTTTGTCAGCCGACGAGCGTCATCAGCGCCTCTTGCCGAAAGACCGGCGGCAGTTCGCTCAGGTCGAGATACTGCCAGCCGCTCTCCCATTCCTCGCTCTGCTCCGCGCATAACGCCGTCACTAACCGCAGACATGCTTCCCGGTTCGGAAAGATGCGGATCACCCGTGTCCGCCGTTTGAGTTCCTGATTCAACCGTTCCAAGCCGTTCGTCGTGCGAATCCGTGGCTGATGCGTGAGCGGGAAGGCGAGACAAGCGAAACACGCTTCGCTCTCCTCTTCAAGCGAACGGGCGACCGCCGGATGGGTGCCGCGCCAGCGGTCGGCGATCTGGTCGGCGATGGTCCGTGCCTGCGTCGGCGTCGTCGCCGAAAAGAGCGCCCGCAGGTCGGCGGTCAGTTCCTTGCGTTTGCTCGCGCCGACCATGCCGAGGAGATTGCGGGTGTAGTGAACCTGACACCGCTGCCAGCCCGCTCCCTGAAAATAGCGATCAATCGCGGCGCGCAATCCGGCATGATCGTCGCTCGTCACCAGCCGGACCCCACGCAGTCCGCGCGCCTTCAGATCGCGAAAGACCGCCATGTACGTCGCCGCGCTCTCCGTATCCGCCACATCCACCGCGAGGATCGCCCGTTTGCCGTCGTCGCGCACGCCGCTGACGATCAAGACACCCTGCGTCATCACTTGACCGCCCGCGCGGACATGCTCATAGCGCGCATCGACGACGAGATACGGATAGGGGTGATCCGCCAGCGACCGACGCCGCCACGCCGCGAGGTCGCCATCGAGCGTGCTCGTCAAGCGCGACACCTGGCTCTTCGAGAAGGCCGTCCCGCACAATGCTTCCGTGATCGCGCGCACCTTCCGCGTCGAGACCCCTTGCAGATACATCTCCATCAAGGAAAGCAGCAACGCTTTCTCCGTCCGTTGATAGCGCGCGAACAGTTGGGTCGAGAACGTCCCCGCCCGATCCTGCGGCACCAGCAGGGTCAATGTGCCCACGCGCGTCTGCAACTGGCGCGGCTTGTAGCCGTTGCGCTGCCCGGTGCGGCTCTCCGTCCGCTCGTAGGATGCCGCGCCGAGATGCGCGGTCATCTCTGCTTCGAGAATCTCCTGCACGACGTGGGTGACGAGATCGCGCAGAAAGTCGGGATCGTCCGTCAAGACCGCTTGCATCGCCGCATTCACACCCGTACCATTGCTCGTAGCCATCGTCTTCCCCCTTCAATAGTGAGTTCAACAGCACTATCGTGGAGGACGGTGGCTACTTTGACCAGCGCCACCGCTATTTACAGAAGTTTAGGGGCATAACCGTGGGTCAAGCCGCGCGGGGAGCGGAGCAAGTGCAGCGACAGCGAGTTACTGACGATGATTGTCGCGGAGGAATGCATGGGCTGGGACGAGGAAACCGAGGCAGTCAGCCAATGGGGCAGCATCGCGATCGCTTCCCCCACCAGCCGCATCGCACCCGCCTCAACCGACGGCGGCACCGCTTGAGCGACACCCTCACGCTGCTGCGCCAACGCCTGCTCACGCTGATCGACTATGCGCAGGATCGGTACTGCGTGATCGACAGCATGCCGGTGTCGGTGATCGGCTTCCACCTCGTGCCGGGGGCGGCGGGTGTCGAACACTGGCGCGACCACGGCGCGGACTTCGAGCGGGTGACGACCAAGAAGCAGACGATCTTCGGCTACAAATTGCACCTGCTCGTCACCCTCACCAGCGTGATCCGCGACTTCGTGCTCACGCCGGCCAGCGCCAATGATGTGGCCATCGCCCCCGAACTGCTGGGCGGTCACCAAGACCTGGTGGTCTTGGGGGACAAGGGATCCATCAGCGCGCCGCTGGCGGCAGCGTTGCGGGAGGAACTGTGGGTGACGCTGCTCACGCCGCTGCGCAGCAACCAGAAGCCGCCGCGCGATCGGGCGTTCGTTCGCATGCTGAACGGGGTCCGGCAGATCATCGAGACGGTCAACGACCAGTTGACGGATCCATTGCGGATCGGGAGGAATCAGGCGCACACCTTCGCGGGATTACGGGCACGGCTGGAAAGCAAACTGACCGCACACACGCTATGTATCCACATCAACCGCTAGTTGGGAAAGGCGGACGCCTTGCAGATCAAGGCACTCGCCTTTCCCAACTAGCACAAGACCCTAGTATTATCTGCAAGGCCTATCCGTCCGCCGTCCCATAATTGGTTCGCGCAGCAAGCAGATTCCCACCCGTGGCATTGTCCCCACATCCAACGGCCACACACCGATAACACCGCGCGATGGTCTCCGGTGCTACGTTGCACGGGAGATGACGTATGCGAAGGAGAGTTCCCATGGCAGCAGCGATGCCCATCGAACACGTCGTGATTATCGTCAAGGAGAACCACACCTTCGACTGCTACTTCGGTACCTTCCCGGGCGCCGACGGCGTCACCGGGCTGCTGCGGGCGCTCGATCAGCCGCCGTCCGATCCGCGCCATGACCATGCCGCCTGGCTCCGCCGCGCCGATCCGCCGCCGCACGGCGCGCGCCGCGAACAATATCTCGAGGCGGATATCCCGGCCTACTTCGCCTACGCGCGGCAATATACCCTCTGCGACAACTACTTCACCGCCGTGGCGAGCCAGTCCGAGCCCAACCATCTGATGTTGATCGCCGCCACCTCGCCGATCATCGACAACAGCAGCGCCCATCGCACCTTCCAACCGCAGCCGCCCTTCGACATGCCCTCGCTGCCCGCGAGCCTGGAAGCGAAGAGATTGACGTGGCGCAACTATGGCGGGTTCTACCATCAGCATATCGCGGCGCTCGCCCACAGCCCGCACAATGTGTCGTCCGACGATTTCGACCGCGACATCGACGCGGGCACGCTGCCGAGCGTGTCGTGGCTGTACGCGAGCGAGTCGCACGGCCACGGACGCGGCGGGGGCCAGAGCGAGCATCCGACCGATTCCGTCTCGGCGGGCATGCGCTGGACGGTCGACCGCGTCAACAACGTGGCCAATAGTCCTTACTGGGACAGCACGGCCATTTTCATCACCTGGGACGACTGGGGCGGGTGGTTCGACCACGTCGAGCCGCCGCTGGCGGAGCGATGGGCCGGCGGGGGTCCGCAAGGCTATCACAACTCGCAGTTCCGCTTCGGGCCGCGCGTCGGCTGCCTGGTGCTCAGCCCGTATGCGAAGCGGAACCACATCTCGTCGGTGACCAGCGGCTCGACGGCGGTCCGCTCCCACGCCAGCCTGGTGCGCTTCTGCGGGACGGTATTCGGCCTGGCTCCGCTCGGCAGCATCGATGCTGCGGCCGACGACATGTCGGACTGCTTCGATTTCGCCCACCGGCGCACGGATCGCCCGGGTGGAGCGCCGGGTCGATAAGGCCCGCGCCCCCGCCCCCCGGATCGTCCCCTTGCTCGGGATTCGCAATCCTTCCGCCTCGCTGACCAGGCGAGAGATGCACACGGTTGTCATCAGTCGGGGTGACGATTCACCGCCTCGAATGTTCATGTATTGCTAAGCTCGACCTAACATCCTCCTGTTACGGTGGAGCGGTGCGGGACGTCCCATCCATTTTGCGACGGAGCTGAATCGCGTCATTGCTCGGGCGGTACCCGGCATCCTTCCGGGATGCCGGTCGGCCTCGCGGCGTGATCGCCGCTGGCTGCTCGCGCGGTATCAATGAGGAGGGAAAATCCACATGTCTGTCCGTCTGATCGCGTCGCTGACGCGGAATGTGCCGTTCCGGGTCGCCGTCGCCGCGCTCCTGCTCGTCGGCACCCTCGGATTCCTGCCCGCGTCCGGGGCGGCCGCCCCCGCCGCCCCGGACGGCTGCGACTTGCCCGCCATGGATGGGGCGACGAAGCATGTCATCTACGTGCAGTTCGACAACCTGCACTTCTCGCGCGACAACCCCAACGTCCCGTCCGATCTCGAGCAGATGCCGCACCTGCTCAACTTCCTCAAGGGGAACGGCACGCTGCTCGCCGACCATCACACGCCGCTGATTTCCCACACCGCCACCGATATCCTTACGTCGCTGACCGGGGTCTATGGTGACCGCCACGGCATGCCGATCGGCAACAGCTACCGCTACTTCAATCCGGATGGCACGAGCACCGGCGCAGGATCCTTCGCCTACTGGACGGATCCTGTGGACGCATTCACCGCAGTACCGACCGACACCAAGCCGAACATGATCGATCTGCAAGGAAAGATCGCTCCAGCGCCGTGGGTTCCCTATACCCGCGCGGGGTGCAACGTCGGCTCGGTCGCGATGGCGAATACCAGTCTGGAGAATACGAAGCCTGATGTAGCCGACGTGTTCGGTACCGGTTCGCTGCAGGCGAGTGAGCCCGACGCGCAGGCGTACGCCGACTTCGTCGGTATTGGCGTCCATTGCGCCAAAGGTGCCGCGTTGTGTGTCACGAAGAATGGCGGCGTTGCCGACAAGTTGCCCGACGAACCGGGCGGGTATGCCGACTTCAACGCGCTTTTCGGGCATAAATATGTGGCGCCGCAGATCAGCCCGAACGGGGTGCTCACCGATCTCGGAGGGCACCCGATCACAAACCCCGATTGTGGCGGCTGCCAGGGCTTCCCCGGCTTTGACGGAATGACGCCCGCCGTCTCCCTCTCCTACGTCGCGGCGATGCAGGAGCACGGCGTGCCGGTGACGTATGCGTATATCGCCGATGCCCATGAACCGCATACCGGCAATGGCGGGCCGTTCGGACCCGGGGAGGCCGGGTATGTCGCGCAGCTGAAGACGTACGATGATGCCTTCGCCACCTTCTTCGGCCGGCTGGAAAAGGACGGGATCACCGCGAAGAACACGCTCTTCGTCTTCACTGCGGACGAGGGCGATCATTTCGTCGGGGGGGCGCCCTCCCCCGCAGGCTGTGACGGCGTCACGATTCCCTGCACCTACAGCAAGATCGGCGAGTTGAATGTCAACGTGACCGGGCTGCTCGCGACGGAGCAGAAGATCACCACGCCGTTCGGTGTCCATGCGGACATGGCGCCGAACTTCTACCTGAACGGCAACCCGGCGGCCAACGATCCCAACACCCGCGCATTCGAGCGGGCGCTTGCCAGGCTCACGGCGCAGAATCCGCTGACGAACGAGACGGACCACCTGACGAAGCATCTGGCTAACCCGCTCCAGATGAAGATCCTCCACATGGTGAACGCCGACCCGGCACGCACCCCTACCGTGACGATGTTCGCCCAGCCGGACTACTTCCTCGTCTCGGGGCCGCCGAACTGCGCCAAGCCGTGCGTCAGTGAGAACGCGAACTTCGCCTGGAATCACGGCGGCGTTGCGCCGGACATCAACGTCACCTGGCTGGGGATCGTCGGGCCCGGCGTGCGCCCGATGGGCGTCAATAAGGACGTCTGGTCCGATCACACCGATATCCGCCCGACGATGCTGGCGCTCCTCGGTTTGAAGGACGATTACGCGCATCAAGGCCGCCTGCTGGCCGAGATCCTCGAGCAGCGCGCCCTGCCCGAGGGCTTCCGCGCGCATCGCGCGGCGCTGATCGAACTGGCGGAGGTCTACAAGCAGATCAACGCCCCGGTCGGCCAACTCGGGCTGGCGACGCTGGCGATCTCCACCCGCGCGCTGGCGAGCGGCGACGCGACGAACGACGGCGCGTACGCCGAGACCGAGCGCCAGTTGGGGCAGTTGTTGAGCCTGCGCGACGCGCTCGCGACCCAGATGTCCGCGATCCTCGAGCGCGCGGCGTTCGGGGATGAGGGCGGCGACCGCGACCGGGCCAGCGCGCAGACGAACGACGAATCGCAAGCGAAATCGCTGGTGGATCAAGGCAAGAGCCTGCTAGATCGCGCAAACAGCAGCAAGTAGCGAGACCGGACGGGGTCACCGCATCGTGGTGACCCCATACTCGAAGGAGGGAACAGCATGACAGCGGAACAGGCAGGCAGCGCGCGAAGTATGAGCGGCTCCCCGATCACGCTCTCGCGGCGCGGGCTCATGACCGGTATTGCCGGGGCGGCTGGAGCAGCCGCGCTGAGCCGGGGCGCGTGGGCGGGCGGCGAGGTTGCCGCAGCCGACGACGAGCCGCGGAATGAGGACATGGCGAAGATCGAGCATGTCGTCCTCGTGATGATGGAGAACCGCTCCTTCGATCACTTCCTCGGCTGGCTGCCGCGAGCGGACGGGCGCCAGGCGGGACTTTCGTACGTGGACAAGGCAGAAGCGCGCCATGCGACGTACCCGCTGGCCCCCGACTATCAGGGCTGCGGGCATCCCGATCCCGACCACTCCTATGAGGGCGGTCGGGTCGAGTACGACGATGGCAAGTGCGACGGCTGGCTGCGCGCCGGCACGAACGATGTCTACTCGATCGGCTACTACACGGAGCGCGACCTCGCCTTCCTCGGCAAAGCGGCCCCCCACTGGACAACCTGCGACCACTACTTCGCGGCGATCCTCGCCGAGACTTTCCCGAACCGCATGTACCAGCATGCCGCACAGACCGACCGCATCCACAACACCCTCACCCTTTCCACCCTACCCACGATCTGGGACCGGCTCGCGACGGCGGGACTGACGGGCCGCTATTACTACAGCGACCTCCCCTTCCTCGGGCTGTGGGGGGCGAAATACCTGCCGATCAGCCATTTGTTCCCGCAGTTCCTCACCGATTGCGCCGCAGGGGCGCTGCCCCAGGTCTCGTTTATTGACCCGATCTTTTTCGGTGAAGATCAGGGAATCTCGAACGACGACCATCCCCACGCCGACATCCGCAATGGCGAGGTCTTCCTCAACAAGATCTATCAGGCGGTCAAGTCGGGGCCGGCCTGGGACAAGACCCTGCTCATCATCAACTTCGACGAGTGGGGCGGCTTTTTCGAGCATGTGCGCCCCGAGGTGGTGCCGATTCCGCCGATCACCCGGGCCGCAGGCGACAACAGCGGGTTGCGCGGCTTCCGCGTGCCCTGCCTGCTCATCTCGCCCTGGTCGCGACGGGGGCACGTCCCGCACCGCGTCTACGATCACACCTCGGTCCTCAAACTGATCGAGCGGCGCTGGCGGCTCGAGCCGCTTACAGTGCGCGACCGCGAGGCGAACAATCTCGCCAACGAACTCGACTTCCACGACGCGGACCTCTCCGCACCGGACTTCGCGGTGCCTCCGGGTCCGTTCGGCGGAGCCTGCGCGCCGACTGTCGGCGCAGCGGCCCTACCGGCCGCGCAAAGCGCTCCCGCGTCGGGCCAGGAGTGGACCGGGCTACAGGCGATGGCACGGCAATCCGGCTGGCCTGTCTGAGAGCGTGTTTGGTGAAGGGTGAACCCCCTCGCGGATCGGCGCATCACATGTGCGCGTTGCACTCGCGCACGGTACAGCGACGCTCCAGCGAATGCGAAACCCGCGAACACTCCGCGTCGTTATGCCTGGCAGTGGCGGCAAATCGCGCTGCCGAGGAAATATCATGGGGAGGAACATGTATGGATCATATCGGCTTCGCGCTCCCGATCCAGCCTAGCAAGAGCGCGGACGCCCGCGCCTTCCTGACCGAACTGGAGGGGCCGCGCAAGGGGCAGTACGCCGCCTCCGAGCGGAAGATCGGCATCACCAAGGAGCTCTGGTTCTTCCAGCAGACACCGAATGGCGACCTGATCGTCGCCTACATGGAGAGCGCGGACTTCGGCAGGGCGCTCGGCATGTTCGCGCAATCCAAAGAGGAGTTCGACGTCTGGTTCAAGGGGCAGCTGGCGGCTGTGACGGGGGTAGACCTGAACAACCCGCCGCCCGGCCCGCTGAGCGAGTTGCTGTCGCACTACGAGGCGTAGTGGGAGCGGGGCGTGAGGGCGAGAGGAGGCTGCTGAACCGCGTCGTCTTGTCGCCCCCCACCTCCGCCCAACACGCTCGCAGATTAGCGAGAGGAGAACACACTTAGCCAGAACATACCGGCTCTTGACCACTCTCGATACTGCTGGCGAAGTCCGGGGGAGCCTCAAAACAGCCCAAATCCGGGCCGTTTCCGTACCTTTTCCACCCTCATCAACTGCTAAAGTGACTTCGCCAGCAGTATCACTCTCGGTGCAGCGGCGAAGCGCGTACATGGCTCAGTGTTACGGAACGTGTCACCAGCCGCAATCTGGCAAACGCATTCGCCATTCGCACGCGATTTCCTCGTCGTCCCACATCCATCCCTGCTTGGAAAGTGCCGATTCTCGGAAAAGACACGGCACTTGACCCTATTCTTGCTAGATTGGCCGCGCCTTTGCTCGTATGAACGCTCTCTGTACCGGCAGGAAGTGCCGACTCTGGTAATTCTCGGCACTTCCTCATCGCTGAGGATGCCAACGTACCGTTAGATGACGGTCATTGCGCCCCAGAAGCACCTTGCAGATTGCGGCTCATAGCAGCTTCCGTAACACTGGGCCTAAATACGAGAAAGTCTTCAACGACCGTCCAGGCTTCAATGATTGCTGCTCCGGTGTCGTCATTTTCCATCGCAACGGCAGACCGGAGTATGTTCCCGGAAAATCGCATCAATCGGCTCTCGAACCCCTTAGATAGAGCAAACGATAAGAGATCAAACGATCGGATGACGGATTCCACTTTGATCGTGTGGTTATGCCAGCGGCCGGTAAACCCCGGATTTCCCAACTCCGGGATGGCGCGAAGAACGCCGGGGTGTTGCGACAAGTAAAGTGCAGCTATTTCAGGGCCCGAGTATCGATAAGCAAGGGCGTCGAGCGTCTCTGCAAGGATAAGGTCTGATCGGTTCAGATACCGCTTTTCAATCATGGGCTCATGGAGGGAATGCATCGCGCTATAGAGGCAAGCGAGATGGGTGTTCATGATTTGCAAACGGCGGGCCACTTTGGGCTCTGCGTCCTCCCACCAATCGGCTTCCGTTAGGTCATGCGCGAGCGAGAACCGAGATGCAGTAAAGTCAAACAGGAATAGACCATCGCTCGTTACCTTCACGGTCGTGCCATCAGAGAGCATCCGGCGATAGACTTCTCGTCCCATGTGTGCGATCTGATCTTGGGCAGCATCAGAACGCGGCCCTGATCCGATCCACATCAGCGGCACAAGGTAATAGCCCGATGCGTTCGCTACGGTAAGCGGTGGTCTCTCCACGGTTTCTGCCATCGTCCCTACCTATCGCAAGCCAATCTGGTGGAGCCCCTT
>JAABUO010001561.1_pt1 | contig 29525 bp, 32 predicted proteins | sample 5559291 | NCBI WGS metagenome assembly JAABUO01 (sample SAMN10711878, study PRJNA513372) | rock metagenome | isolation source: Antarctica rocks | place: Antarctica: Victoria Land, Finger Mt sud | reverse complement strand
AAGGGGATGCGGAGGTCGGGTGGGGGGCGGGTGAGGTCTGCTTGGACGGAGGAAAGTTGGTCGATCATTATGGATTGGAACTGGCGGAGAGCGAAGTCTTTGAGGGTCGAGAGCGTTTCGAGGACGCTCGAGTCTTTGCCGAGGAGTTTTTGGAACATGACGCGGTAGAATTCGAGAAGATTAACGAGTTTGTAGGTCAGGACTGGGTCATCATGGCTTTGGACTACTTGCTCGATTCGCTGGCGTAGTGTTCTGGCTACGCCGGCCAAATTGCGGTTGATTAATTGGTCTAGTGCCTTTAGTCCGTCAAAGGTCTCGCTGTCGAAAGCTGACCAGGGTTCGCTGTCTCTGCCCGCTTGAATGCCTTTGGCAATCTCGTCGCCCTCCGAGACGAAGAGGCTTTCTAGGGCTTCACGTTCTGACACGGTTGCAGAGTGGGTCCAGGCAAGCATATCTCCAACGTAGCGGAGAGGATCATGGGCGCTGAATTCAATAGGCTTCGTCAGTGGATCCTGTCCAGCCTCGCTGGACGAACCCGTCAGAGCCGAGTAAAACGCCACTGTTAATACGTGCTCTCGAGCTTCAGCAAAGAAGTCAAGACAGCTTTCGAACAAGGTGGGTCGCTCTGCGAGCGCTCGAAGTGCTCGCCGAATAACAGAGCTGATCTGGGGGTTCTCCAAATTGAGAGATTGGAATTCGCGTTGAATCCATCTGTACAGTTTTTGAAAGCCACTGTTCAGGTTTCTCGAGCTCTGATCCATGAGTTCGAGGCCGAGTCTCTGGTTTTCGGTTCCAAGAAGAATCTGGCAGTCAGTGTAGATTTGCTTGACCCTCTTCAAAATGGTAAAGAATTTGTCATCCACAGTGTCCGTTGTGGTTGTTAGGACCGTTAAGTCTTCTTCTGACATGATGAAATGCTTATTGAACGCATCGAGCAACTGCTTTTTGGTTTCTAAGTCCTGCTTTTGCTTCAAAAGCGTAGAGGCTTCTTCAACGACTGGAGCATTCTCTTGGTGAGCGGCGGCAAAGTGCTGCCGCATGTCTTGACAGCATTTGTTCAGACTAGTAATAGTAGATCCTATGCGCTTCAGTTGCTGATACCTTCTCAGCAAGAGCAAATATACAGAGCGGTTTGACAAACCTCCGCTACATGACCAAAATCTTTCACAATCGCACCGTTACACTCGATGACCTCTTTCTGTACATCGAGACGTAATCTTCTTCTGATTTCGGGCGTATTTTGAATTTCTTTCTTGTCCAGCGAATCTAGAGCATCTCTGATCTCCGTGTCCGCATATGATGCGGACAGCACACTTATGACCTTGTTGGCCAGAGCGTTAGGTCTCTGTGGCAAAGATGAAGCGGTCAATCTGCTATCAAAGTTATCTGTTAAGTCCATAGCATAGTTGGCATTTCCATTCATCTTGGTGTGTAATAGATAATGTATAGCCCCCAGCAACCATTTCAATTAAGTCGTGGTTGAGATACATAACCTGGTAGCAGGGCAGTATGGTCGCCTAGACATGCGGGGCGTGGGGGGTGATCAAGTGCGGGAATGTCCCGACACGAGAGTACCATCATGACAACCTCACACATGACACCTTAATGTTCTACACATTTGACTGCTTTTATTCACTGGAGATCAGCTGGAAACGCATCACAAAGTCGCTATATCTATAACATGCAGAGATGAATGTTGAGCGAATGTCATGAGTATTGCTAGGCACATATTCATGACATGCGGTATTCAAGAATGCCTTGAACCTATGAAATCAGGCACAACTGACTCTCAGAACGCGTTTCTTCCTTTCTGATCATGATGGCATCAAACATACTCTCAAGGTTTTTACCTCCTGCCCTAGGAACACCTTCTGTCTACGAGACGTTACGTCAGCAGGACGAATCCTCTGATCAGTCCGACGTCGAAGAGCGCGCTGGTATGGCAATCGATGAGGAGAACCTGGGCGGGCGCTTTCAAGATCATGAACAGGAGGAGGGTCTTTTCGATGCCGTTGCCAGCCAAGCTACCGAAGCAACATTCCGAACATCCGTGGGGAATCCCCGGGACACTTCCAGAAGAGCTGGGCAAATGTCAAAGCGGCTGCAGAAATCGACGAGGAGAGATGAGATGGATGAAATGGATGACGAAGTCCCTCAATCATTGCTCGTTGAAGGCGACCAAGATGTACCGATGGACAAACTCCACCAAGTAATAAGACCACCACCTGTTACGGGTCCTACAACTAGGGAAACACGGGCTAAGTGGCAGGTGACCCAGGAGCAGCAGCAACTCCACCAAGATATGAACTTCACACGAAGGCAACATGGAAATCCTCCTCGTCAAGGACTACCTCTCGCAAGCTTGGATCCAAAGGAGATGGCCATGTGGAGATGGGCCAATGTTGAAAACCTCGATAATTTCCTTAAAGATGTGTATGATTACTTCCTTGGCAATGGGTTTTGGTGTATACTTCTGTGTAGATTATTGAATCTTCTGTGAGTCTCTCATTATGTGAAGCCACCACCGGTAGCTGATAGGTGTATAGGACTCTAGCATTCGTTGTAGGCTTCAGTACTTTCCTCACTTCTTGTATCAATTATCGAGAGGTACCGGCAAGTAGAAGATTGTCTGAGGTTCTGATACCGCAGTGTACTAAGAAGATGTCTGGTTCCGCCAACCTCTTAATCTGGCTATTCGCCTTCCTCTGGATCTGTAAGCTGTTTCAGTACATGCTTGATGTTCGACGATTATGGAATATGCACAACTTCTATCACTATCTTCTTGAGATACCCGACAACGATATACAGACAGTTTCATGGCAAGAGATTGTCAAGCGCCTCATGCTTTTGCGAGACTTGAACCCAGCAACCGCGGATGGGGTTACAGAACGGCACCGTCGATTCATGGGCAGCCAGTCGAAGCAACGCATGGACGCTCATGATATTGCGAATCGTCTAATGCGGAGAGATAATTATTTGATCGCCCTGTTCAACAAGGATATCCTAGACCTCACGCTACCGATTCCCTTCATCAGAAATAGGCAGCTCTTTTCGAAGACGCTTGAATGGAATCTGAGCTTGTGCATCCTTGACTACGTCTTCAACGAGCAGGGCCAGGTTCGACCTTTGTTCCTCAAAGACACCCATCGCCGGGCTCTTAGCGATGGTTTGCGTAGACGGTTTTTGTTCGCTGGGTTCATGAATGTTTTGTGTGCCCCATTCATTATTGTCTACTTCATAATGCTATATTTCTTTCGATACTTCAACGAGTACCAGAAGAACCCTTCCAAAATAGGGTCCCGTCAATACACACCTCTTGCAGAATGGAAATTTCGTGAATTTAATGAACTTTGGCATCTATTCCAACGCCGGATTAACATGTCTTATCCTTTTGCTTCGCGCTACGTTGATCAGTTTCCCAAGGACAAGACTGTTCAGATTTCACGTTTCGTTGCCTTCTTCACTGGCGCCGTCGTATCAGTCTTGGCGTTGGCCTCGGTGATAGATCCTGAATTATTTCTAGGTTTCGAGATCACATCGGAGCGAACAGTATTGTTTTATCTTGGCGTTTTCGGAACGGTGTGGGCTGTAGCTAGAGGAGCGGTTCCAGAAGAAAACCTCGTGTTCGACCCAGAATTTGCGCTTAGCAACGTCACCGAATATACCCACTATTCTCCCGGCCACTGGCGTGGGCGGTTGCATAGCAATGAAGTCCGAACAGAATTTGCGCTCCTCTACCAGATGAAGGTCATCATATTCCTCGAAGAAATACTTAGCATTATCTTCACACCATTTATCCTCTGGTTTAGTCTCCCTAAATGTAGCGACCGGCTTGTGGACTTCTTCCGGGAGTTCACTCTGCATGTCGATGGTTTAGGGTACGTATGCTCTTTTGCCGTCTTCGACTTTAAAAAAGAGAACAACAACGTTGTCCGGCAGGACGAAGTCGCTACCCAGGATCTTCGCAAAGATTACTACTCTACAAAAGATGAGAAGATGTTAACATCTTACTACAATTTCATCGACAACTATGTGACGAATCAAAGACCAAGTGCGCCGTATCTGCATCCTTCGATGAAGCGCACTTTCTACCCTCCACCATCATTCCCTGGAATGATGTCGCCCTCCCTCGGTCCTGAGATAAATGGCCCTGGCAGCGGTAGAACGGATAGAGGCGACCGCCAGCATCGGGTGCCCAGTCGATCAATTTTAGCTGGCCAAGGTACGAGGTCCCGTTCAGTCCACTATACCCCGAGATTTGCCCCAACAGGAGGTCAACTGTCACCGGTAGCATCAATTCTGCTAGATCCACAACATCAACCATCGCGCTCAGGCATCAAGACGCCCCACCGGCAAGCTCATTCCCGTCTACGAGCACCGCGTAAACCGCTCGTTGACACTGTGGAGGACGAAGAAGATATACCGCTGGAGAATACCCGGCGATCTGGTGGTGATGGTAGCGAGGGAGCTGCGGCTGACAGCAATTTGGGCGAATCTTGGAAGACAAATCGCGCGGGGACTAGGGACGAAGATGGCGAGGAAGACGCACAGGTTATGAATCAGGATAGAGGGCCAGGAGTATTGGGTTTGGTGTACCAGTTCTCGAAGGCCCAAACGGAAGGAAGAGGAGCCGGTGTCAATATTTAGCGCTGCATTTGTAAAATGGATACCCACGTTGCACAAGTACAGGCGTTTATCGGAGCCAGCCCGGGAATCTGGACTCATTCGAAGCGGTAGCTGTTAAGTTGTGCTTGTATAAGATGTCGGTACAGTTATAAGGTGTGATGGTAGGTATATTCGCAATATGTTTAATATCAGTATCCAGGCATAAACCACGTGATTTTACAAAGCCCTAATTATCTTCTATTCGCCTCTCAACTTCTCCCAAATCTCTTTCTAAATTCCCAATGATTGCCCCTTTTAGACAGTACTACGAACCACTATAAATCCACGCGGTTCGAAATAGACCGGATGAGAAATTGGAGGGGAGGTTAACGCCACCCTCTTGTTAATGAAGATTTGTGAGTATGGCGGTGGTGTGAAGTGAAGCAAAAGATTGAAACCGTATATACAACTCTCAGACGCTTCCAATACCTATATGGCATGAAAAGTTGTGATCATTAGACAATTAAGTGAACTGCTAGGGTTTGTTCTAGACCCTCGTCAATTCCATGCGGTCTATGATGTCGCTTTTTTAATTTTCCCAGAGTACAATCATACGTCAAGCTCATCTATCCCCAACCTCAACCCTCCGATTACCGCAAGTGGTGCGAACACTTCAACCATTTCAGAAATTTCTTTATTCGCGCTTTCACGTTGCTGTTGTCTTGCGCGCTCCCAGTAGGCTTTCCTTCGCCGCTGTTGGTGGATCTATGGCCGCCCGTGTAGATCCCACTGCCCCGGTGGAGGAGCTTGAGTATGTGCAATTTGGAGGTATATTTTGAACGTAGGAGTTTGCCTGACTGATGGCCTACTCTAGTTATGAGAGCCTACCGCCCGACTTCACTCTTCTCCAGAATATGGCCGCCGGCGCATTCGCTGGTATTGCCGTGAGTTGCCCTTTCCAAAATCCTGTGACCAGCAGGACTCTAAACCCATGGACCTTAGGAGCATTCTGTCATGTTTCCCGTCGATACCCTCAAGGTAAGCCCTAACCAGATCATTACGAAAATTCATAAGCTCACTATTTGTAGACCCGCCTTCAGATCATAAACCCCTCGCCGGGTGCCATGTACACAAGTCTCTCAAATGCCATCTCTACCATGTCAAGAATAGAAGGGGTCACTTCAATGTGGAGAGGCATCACAAGTGTTGTAGTGGGAGCGGGTAGGCAGTACGTTCCCATTATAAGTATGATGGGGATTAAATGCTGGTATAGGTCCGGCCCACGCTATCTACTTCGCAACCTATGAGGCGGTCAAACAGGCTATGGGGGGCAATAATGGCAATCAACATCATCCTATCGCTGCAGGTTAATATTTCTGTGTGGTGGTATCTCAGATTGGTTGGCAAGCTGACTTGCCGATAGCCACCAGCGGTGCCTGTGCGACCATTGCGAGTGATGCCATCATGAATCCATTTGATGGTAAGAATAGACTTCGTTCCTTTGATCAAACAGGCATGCCCTAATCTGTAATAACCAGTTATCAAACAGCGAATGCAGGTTCATGGCTCTATCTACAACTCAATATCTCATTGTACGAGAACAGTCTATAAGACTGAGGGCTTGGCGGCGTTCTACGTGTCCTATCCTACTACTCTAGCTATGACAGTCCCATTTACAGCGCTTCAATTTACGGCTTACGAGTCGCTTTCAAAGGTCATTAACCCGACAAAGGAGTATAGCCCCGTCACACACGTATGTGCTGGTGGCTTGGCTGGTGCATTCGCTGCAGGCTTGACCACTCCGCTCGATGTCATCAAAACCCTATTGCAAACTCGGGGAACCGCACATGATGCGGAGATTCGGTCTGCAAGGGGACTTATCGTGGCAGCTTCAATCATCAAGAGGCAGCATGGCTGGGGAGGGTTCTTTCGTGGACTACGACCCCGGATAATAACGACAATGCCTAGCACTGCGATTTGCTGGTTAGTATCCCCTAAGAAATCTATGCCACTATAAATTGCATCCGAGCTTCGCAAGACGAATCTCGGAGGAACTAACTTTAATTCTTAGGACATCCTACGAAATGGCAAAAGCCTACTTCATCCGCCACCAAAACGACTGAGCGTTCAAGTATGCTCTACACCACTAAAGCCTGGGTTTAATCAATCATCCCAGTATTCCTCCTTCTCCTCACATCCCATCCGATACCCGCAGATCTCACTTGTTGTATACCAGCATCGCTTCCCTATTCCAGATGGCGGCATTGGAAACGCTTAGCGTGCATTTTGGCCTCTGTAATCTGAATGTATTATGACTTCCCACTTTCTCGGCACGCAACCCCTCCGAACCACACCAATCTCCGTCACGTTTAGATCAAAAGCGGTTGTTTCTAATTGCCACAATCCAGGCAATGGTCCACTTCAAAATTTGGCAAGATATTTCTCCTGGACTTTGTATCTTTGCTGGTGGCCAGGGAAGGAGACCTGATCCGTTTCCCCATCCTTCGAAGAAAAGACGCAATGTTTTACTTTACCCCGGCAACTAATCAGGCTTTATGTACATATCTATGTGAGCGACGCCATAGCGAGGGGCATTTGCAGGGTGTTTCCAGGAAGATAGAGCAAAGGCTGGCTAACAGCTCTAGGTGGGTACCAGATGGACTTATGTACATAGATTCGAAAGGGATGGATATTTAAACTGACCGGATAATTTAGAGTTACCTGACGCAGTCAAGGCTGCTCTCCATCCACAGCAGCTCCTTTGCTGTGCTGCCATTTCTCTCTCACTCTTGCTTCAGCTATCCGAGTCTCCATTGCGCCAAAGGCTACCACCTATTGGTGTTCAATTGCTAAAGAGCTTGAGTTGATCCTGATATTGCTTTCCCATATCTGCGAGAATAAAGATCTGAGAACCGGAGTGGCTGACAGGTGCTGGATGTAGGTCCAGCAAGTAGCCTAGCAATGGGACTTCGAAGGCCGTACTTCTATGGAGTCAAGTTTGTTACAAAGGAATCTAATCGCAGCCCTGAAAGAACAGATCTCTACTATGATACCGCAATGCTGCTGCTGCTGCTCCCTGGTGCTTTGAAGATGGTGATATGGATAGAAACCGGCAACGAGAATAGCTTTGACTCGTTCGTAAATTTTCGAGTTGGAGACTTAGATTCCTCGAATAGCTAACCTGTTCGAGGGGTGCCACTGACTGCGCACCACAACACTGCGTCATTGCCTTATGTAAGCCATCTGTCTGGCGGCTCACCCTCGAGATACGTAGCTAAAGCACCTATGTGTGTATCCAAAGCACCTACAGAACAGTCTACTTCACCATTTAAATGTGAATTCGTTACTTTGTAAGCTTTAAAACACAGACTACACAAACTTAGAGAGCCAATTTTTCTCAAAAGCTTCAGTAGTCAATCTGGAATGTCACTTGCACCCACCACACAACGCTGTTGAGGCTGGGCAGAAACCGGCCGCACTTCGTTCACCGACAAGTATTCATTCGACACAGTACCATTGAAGGAGCGGAAGGACTCATATGGATTGCTTGAAGCATCTCGTCCTACTCAATGATGCGAAACAAGGCCTCGTCTTCGATGCAGAAGACGTACGATGAGTGCTATCTAATCTGTTCAACTGCAATATATTTTGAGGGGCAGGTGAGTGCCCTATCTTCCCACAGCGCTACTTGGATTTCGTAACTAAGCATTGGGTTCAGAATAACGAAGAAGAAGCTTTGCGCTCATGGCGTTCCGCTCTCGATCAAATATACTACCATAATGCATACAAAATTCCCCCGAATCACAAACCTAAGTCAGAGACTGAGAAGGCCCTCCAGGATTCACTGCGTGACATGGAGATGCAATGCAAGGAACGGGTAGATCTTTTAGAGGCACTACGTAAAAGCAGAAAGGATGCCAAGGAAGGCGATGGACACTCCAGCCAGAGTTTGACCAGGCGAAATGGACCTCAGGTACCCGATAAGACGGAATATCACAAAGCCCGATACTCATCGGCGAGCTCGATTGGGCAGGGTACGGTACCTCTCGTCAGTTACCCCGATCTATCTAGACCACCTCCGCCATTACCTCAACGGCCGGTGGGCCCACTGCAGAAGAGCTCAGACAATTTGACGGAGCGATCTATGAGCAGTCCTCAGATGAGCACTAGTGGGTCATCTTTGCCCTACGCACCTCCAACGCTACCTCTAGCCCCTAGACAGCCATCGCGAGAGCAGAGTCCCGAAAAGAGAAGTCGAATGTTGACTACCTTACGAATGGGTAAGGATGGAAAGAGGCCTTCAAAGTCACCCAGAGCTTTGAGCGGATTTAAGTCAGGCCCGCCTCCTGCGTCCTCTAAAGCTGCTGGTCTTGCATGGGACTATACAAGAACACCTGCACAGAAGCTGGGGCAAACACTGGCTACACAGAACAGTAGCTCGACAACTTTGAATTCTATCCATCGCGACAGCTTCGGAGGTAATGCTGCTTTCCTTTCCGAACCAGCAGCTGCAGGTGTTGGACAGGATCTTATGAGCGGACGCATTAGCCCTGCACGGCCAACCAGTACATCTAATACGCTGGCAATTCAAGAGCAGCAAAGGCCAAACAGCTCTCATGCAGGGGATCCACGCGCGAGTCAGCAAGCCCTGAATGGGTCATCGGATCCACATGCTCAACCAAGCGATAACCTCGTCTCGTTAGAGCCACCGATACCACCAACACAAGACAGTCTTCCGAAGGATTTCAGCCGTACACAGGCCAAGACCAGATCTCCGGTCCGGCCAAAACCCCAGGCTGATTATCTATCTTACCGCAATGAGTACCCGGCTCCTGCTCCCATCTCCAAGGCAGCCCAGGCTTCTGCCGTACGGCCGATCAGAGCCGATGAGATTCCGAAAACCTCTAGTCTACCTATGAGACAGAGATCTCCGCAGAGGAAGACTCGACCTTCTGCTCCAAGTGGTATCACCCGGCGTCCTGTGGCTAATATATCTTCTCCTCGTTCGACTAGACATAGCACGAGTGATTCTGGTAGAGCAGGATCATCTGAAAGCGCTGATGACAACACCAGCAGCAGTCGGGACGAAGGCCCAAAGCAGCGTCGAGACCTTCGCAAAAAGCATGATCCCTTCACTTCTGAAGAACCGTCCTCCAACCCAACATCTGTTGAAGTATCAGATGCGCAGTCAGCTTGGGAGAAGCGTATAAAAGATATCAAGAAGCATTTACCAAAAGGTGTCGATGAGAGTGCCGCTAACCAAATATTCAATGAGATCGTAGTACAAGGAGACGAAGTGCATTGGGACGACGTTGCTGGTCTAGATGTAGCAAAGAAGGCTTTGAAAGAAGCTGTCGTCTACCCCTTCTTAAGGCCGGACCTCTTCATGGGCCTTCGAGAGCCAGCAAGGGGAATGCTTCTTTTTGGACCTCCGGGCACCGGGAAAACGATGCTTGCAAGAGCTGTAGCTACAGAATCCCGATCTACCTTCTTTGCAATATCGGCGAGTAGTCTCACTTCTAAATGGTTGGGTGAATCCGAGAAACTCGTCCGTGCTCTGTTCGCTTTGGCGAAGGCACTTGCTCCATCCATTATTTTTGTCGATGAAATAGACTCACTACTATCGCTACGCGGTGGATCAAGTGAGCATGAGTCGACGAGGCGTATCAAGACCGAATTCTTGATCCAATGGTCGGATTTGCAGCGAGCGGCCGCAGGAAAACAGCAGAGTGATAAAGAGAAGCAAGAAGGCGACGCTAGCAGAGTTTTGGTACTGGCCGCTACGAACATGCCGTGGGCAATCGACGAAGCAGCTAGGCGCAGATTTGTCCGGCGACAATACATCCCTCTGCCCGAAACTGAGGTCAGAGCAACTCAGCTTCGAACACTACTGGGTCATCAGAAGCATAGTCTGAACAAGCAGGATATACAAGTGCTAGTCGAGTTGACAGACGGTACGTTTACTGACGTCTCTCACATTATCGTTACTGACAGCGGATTGCAGGCTTTTCTGGTTCCGACATCACAGCGTTAGCCAAGGATGCAGCCATGGGCCCTTTACGAAGTCTGGGTGAAGCGTTGCTGTTCATGTCTATGGATGAAATTAGACCAATACAATTCAACGATTTCGAGGCAAGTCTAATCAACATTCGGCCCAGCGTGAGCAAACAGGGCCTTCAACAGTTTGAAGATTGGGCCAAGGAGTTTGGAGAACGAGGTGGCTAAAGGTGTAATGCGATGACCTTAAAAGCCTCTGCTCGATGGCTTTTGGGCTGTCCGGTGCTCAAGTGGTGTTCAGAACTGGGTCGTGGGAACTGGTATATTATGGCAAGACTTACTTTTCATATGTTTTCAGACCAACGATTCAAGAATGATATTCCAATTTATCGCTTCTTGTGAGCGATAACATGACTAACGTTCTTGGGAATAATACCTATCTTCCCCTCAGCCCCTACGTGAACCTTGACGATGCAACGTCGAATTACTGACCGAAGATATCAGAATTTTTCCATAAACTTGAAGGACTTGACTATCTAGAAAGGTGTGCCCAATCTACATACTACTCGACACCCCTGATACTCATTGGATAACCCTCTCAAGACAGCCGATAGACTGGAGAGCCCAGTGTCGTACCCATCATGGGGGAAGATTACCAGCAATCCTGATTAACGGCGGTTAGCACTAGGCACATTGAATCGACATCCCATGGGCAGTTACCCCTCTCCAAGCCTCTCCAAGCCTCTTCAAGCATTGATTGACAGCTGAGATCCTCTTGGACCGGAACCCACGGGGTGTGGGAACAGGTACTGAAAGTAACAAGGGTTCTAACAAGTTGACAACACACACGCTAATGCGAACAGGAACGCATGTGCATTGGCTTATAAAATCGTCTGTGCATCTGCATTGGCTTATAACATCAAGTCTGTAGCCAAAGCCATGTTACTGGGTCGACTCTTTCTTGGTAACGAGATCGACGGTGCCGGTCGGATTCACTGCATGCAGACCCGGCCCTAGTGCTGCAACTGCGTAACCCACAATTTCACTCGAGGTACAACCAGTCACTAAATAATTAACACTCTTGAGGACGTGAATGGTTTACGATAAGATGTGTGGGTACCTTATAGAGGTGATACTCCTTCGATGTACCTCATCCTGTCATAATCAACATCAAGAGTTCATACACGACACTGGAAAAGATTGAAAGAGACATGGATCTCATCCAGGTCACCCGTAATTGGGTGGAGGCCAATATCCTGACAACGGTCATTGTCCTTGTCTTCCTGTACACTGCCGTTCTGGTAATCTACAGGCTATATCTCAGTCCATTGGCCAATTTTCCGGGAAGAAACCTGGCTGCGCTGACACTGTGGTACGAATTCTACTATGATTATTTCAAACGTGGAAAATACGTCTGGGAGATTGCCGATATGCACGCCAAGTACGGTATGTAATCAACCTTGATCCAATGAAAACCTAAGGAAGGTACCTCTGAACTGAAGCCCACCCCTCAAGGCCCCATAGTCCGCATCAATCCTCACGAACTCTCCATCAATGACCCAGACTACTATGATTACCTCTACGGCCACACCCTCAAGCTCAACAAATACCCCTGGATCCAGAAACAGTTTGGTGTTTCCGGCTCGACACAAGGGACCGTCGCCCATGACCTCCACCGCCTCCGACGCAGCGCCCTCTCTCCCTTTTTCTCCGTGGCAAAAATCGTCCAGCTGGAAGATGTCATCATCACCAAGATCGAGAAAGTCTGCCATCTGATGCGGCAGCATCGGGTCTCCAAGACGCCGATCAACATGTATTCGGTGTACAGAGCGATGGCCATTGACATCATCTCGGACTATGCTATGGCGAGGTCGTTCGATTACTTGGATAGAGAGGATTTGGGGAGGAAGTGGATCGATATGATCAACAATGCTACCGAGGCAGGGATTTTGGCGAGGCATTTTGGGTGGTTTCTGCCGTTGATGAAGAGCCTGCCCTTCAAATTGACCACTTTCTTGTTTCCCGATGCGACGGCTACACTGGGGATACATCAGGTGAGATATCTCGTAACTCGAAAGCTGCGTTTTCTAGCCTTCATGTCTTCTGTTTCAAGCCTCTGGAACGCCCTGGAATGCTCTTTGTTTTTCGTACAAGCAAGCTCAATTTAGTAAGGGATGTTCCAGCGATTTGTGACATTGAAAATGCTCCCTGGTCCTTTTCTCATTTGAAATTGAAGAATTCCAAGATTTTCCTACACAAGGCCTTGGTGGTGGTCGAACTTACTTCTTTAGAAATACCAGATTTTATTAAGCGCAAGCTAACCGCCATGATCCGCAGCAAAACACCGAGCAAGTGACAGCCATCAAGACCGCAGGTCCCAACGCTTTCTACGATGAAAAGAACCACCCAACCATCTTCTACGAACTGCTCTTCAAATCCAACCTCCCGCAACACGAACTCAATATCGACCGCGTAGCCCAGGAAGGCACACTTGTCACTGTCGCCGGCTCCGAAACCGTTGGCAATTCTCTGACCACGTTACATTTCCATCTTCTCAATAATCCGGCTAAGCTTGCACGACTCAGGGAGGAGCTTGTCCAAGCAATGCCAGATGCGAAGCACACACCTACTTGGCAGGAGTTGAAGAAGCTGCCATACCTTACCGCTTGCATTGAGGAGAACCTCAGGATCTCAGCTAGTATACCGTATCATCTCGCGCGTATGACCCCGAAACAAGGCTTGAAATTCCAAGGATGGGATATACCTCCTGGGACACCAGTAGGTATGAGCATATATCTTGTCCATAGGATGAATCCTGCAATTTTCCCTCAGCCTGATGAGTTCATACCGGAGCGGTGGTTGGGCCCAGATGCGAAGAGATTGAAGAAATATTTGGTTCCGTTTGCCAAAGGGCCGAGGCAATGTTTGGGTATCGAGTAAGTCTCAGTAATTATTTACTGCTCTCCAATTCCTGTCTCGCGATTATCATCAACTTGGCGAGCTTTTGTTCATCAATCCATACAAGCAGTAGCTGGACCAAAGGCTAACGATAGTGCTTCAGTCTTGCATACGCCGAACTCTACCTTGTCACCGCTATTGTGCAGCGAAGATTTGATACCGAGCTTTTCGAAACCACTCTACAAGACGTAGACATGGCTCATGACTTCTTCGTCGCAGCAGCCAGGACGGATTCGAAAGGCGTGAGGGTGTTTGTCAAATGAGATGATGAACTGATAATATTATTGTGGAAAGCGTCTTTGAGCTACTGGCGAGTTTGCTACTTTGCTGAGACATAATAGTTCATGCAGAGCACTAAGAGATGGAGGTGTGTACCGCATAAATAGCTAGATAGCATAAACGATGATGTGATATTCACCTCGTACTTTTTGTAACTTTATCTCTTTACCTATCACAAGCACTAGTCTGGCAATGTTACAACGATAAAATCGGTCTGTACGAAGTTGTAAGATCTCGCTCAATCCCTTTGTTAAAGAGGGAATATCGTTGTAAGTTCAAGTTGAAAAGAGGATATATTTATAGCGACATAACGCACGTGGTCTGTGCTTAAGTTCGGAGCAGGAACAACGCAATCCCGTGAGTCAGCCGTCGCCTGCCGCCTCGGCTTGAAGCTGCTTCGAACCTTGCTGGCCTACCTAAAGTACTTGTACTTACTCACCAGTAATTCCAGTCTGTAGCTCGAGTCTGCTTAATTACTCAGCCGCAACCTCTGATTCACTGCTCATACCGCTCTTCGTTGCCTGTGAATTTAGGTTACAATAATAACAAAAGGAAGCTCGTGTTCCGATCTCGTCAATACGAGATCAGCACCGAGCATAGCCTATCATTCACCACGTCTTCCCAGACCCGAAAGAGAAAAGCCACGGGAAACACTGACGTTGCACCTCAGAGTAAGAAGCAGAGTAGAGCCGTTGACACTAAAGAAGAAAGCCTACCAACACCAATCCTAAACACCCCTCCACTGACCACAATGGACTCTGACGATGAATTTATGAGCGGGGCGTCCAGCCAGGAAGACAACTTCGGAGGAACAGAAGATAGCGGTGATGAGCTTGGTCTTGGTAAGTCTGTTGATTTCTGGTAAACATGCCGGACTGTATGTGACTAATTTTGTTGTGGCAATAGATTCGGAAGAGGATGACCCTGATACCGGCTTTTCTCAAGACAAAGATATAATCAAACCCACTAAGAAGTTGTACGAGGTGGACTTCAAAGTCTATGGACCGCCCGACATCCAATCACATCAAGACAAGCAGATTGAAGAAGTCTCAGCCATATTGGGTCAACCGTCGGAAGCTTCCGCTATCCTTCTGAGATATCTGCGTTGGAACAAGGAAAGGTTGATCGAGACCTACATGGACAGGCCCGAGGCTTTGCTTGAAAATGCGGGGCTAGGTCCAGACAATGAACAGACACCAACAACGAAGAGGGTCAAGGGGTTTACATGCACTATTTGCTATGAGGACGATCCTGGCCTAAAAACTTATGCTATGAAATGTGGGCACCGATACTGCGTCGATTGTTACAGGCAGTATCTTGCTCAGAAAATCAAAGACGAAGGCGAGGCTGCAAGGATACAATGTCCCACTACTGGCTGCAACAGGATAGTGGATTCAAAGTCCCTGGATTTACTTGTCGCAGCAGAGCTGAAAGCTAGGTATGTTTGTCTGCAATGTAAGACCTGTAACAAAACTTAACAAATCCCGATAGATACCAAACCCTCTTGACACGGACATATGTTGATGACAAGGACGAATTAAAGTGGTGTCCCGCACCGAATTGCGAATATGCTGTGGAATGCGGTGTCAAAAAGCGAGAGCTTGGTCGAATAGTCCCCACAGTTGCATGCTCTTGCAATCATCACTTCTGCTTTGGGTGCACTTTGAACGATCATCAGCCTGCCCCATGCTCGCTAGTCAAGCAGTGGCTGAAGAAGTGTGAGGACGACTCTGAGACGGCGAATTGGATATCAGCGAACACGAAAGAGTGTCCCAAATGTGCATCAACAATTGAGAAAAATGGTGGGTGTAACCACATGACTTGCCGGAAATGCAAACACGAGTTCTGCTGGATGTGTATGGGTCTATGGTCTGAACACGGCACGAGCTGGTACAACTGCAATCGCTTTGAAGAGAAATCTGGATTAGATGGTCGTGACGCCCAAGCCAAGTCACGGATATCCCTTGAGCGTTATCTACATTACTACAACCGTTATGCCAATCATGAGCAATCAGCGAAACTCGACAAAGATTTGTACATCAAGACGGAGAAGAAGATGATCAACCTCCAGACGGCTTCAGGGATGTCATGGATCCAAGTCCAATTTCTAGATACCGCTTCGCAAGCTCTACAGCAATGCCGCCAAACGCTGAAGTGGACCTATGCCTTTGCGTACTACCTCGCAAGGAACAACTTGACAGAGATCTTCGAAACCAATCAAAAGGACCTTGAGATGGCAGTAGAAAGCTTGAGCGAGATGTTTGAAAAGCCAACCACCGAACTCACAGGCCTGAGGGTTGACATATTGGACAAGACAACCTACTGCAACAAGAGAAGGATTATTCTACTAGAAGACACAGCCGTCAATTTAAAGAATGGTGAGTGATCTTGGGTGCTAGAGTAACCTATAGGTTTTTGACATGAAACAGGTGAATGGAAGTTCAATATTGATGTAAAGGGCTTGTAAGGCTTTTCAGCGAGCATAAATCTGAGCGGAGTATTTGCGACTGTAGTTCATTGAGGAACAGGATGGGGGCTGCCAGCTATGGCGTTTTAGCTATCACAGAAGGCGCGGGCGTTGTATCTCTGAGGCATTCATATGTGTATCAAGTTGCTAAGGTAAATCTTGAGCGAATATGTGCTGCTTTGTTTGCAGCTGTTCGAGTAGAATTCGGAGAGTTGATGCATTAGGGTTATGTGAAGGTAGACTAGATCATGAATGAGTCCGTCGAGACATTACTTAGAAGGCCCAGAAATATGAGAATTCTTGGGGTGAAGATGCTTTGGGTTCCAGTATCTGCGCCACGGGCTAGTTCTCGGCTTCATTCGGCCCCGGACTTCACCCTTGTCAAAATTATCTCCGGGTTTTGTACGACAGAGCAGGGTGAGGTAGAATTATTTCTTCGTTCTTCAACAATAATTCTCGGATACTGCCTTGAGTCACTCGTTGTTGTAACATATTGAAAGACATGACTTCAAGATAGGAGCTGCTTAATGCACCCTTTCTCAGTGCTCACCCTTGGTATCTTCGTTGCCGGCTACATTACTGCTCGGTGGGATCTGGTCACAAGACTATATGAGCTTGCGATATTTGCAGCGGAACACGGAGTCGTGGTATTCCTCCCTGCGCCCACGTGATAATACTTGTTGGTTTCCAAGCGCAGCTATACTGACGAGAGAATTTGGCAGACGCGGGCTGCCAAAGGCTTCGTAATCCTATCTATATTTTTCTTCCTCTTCATCTTGCCCATCGAACGGATCACAGCACGGGAAACTGACCTGGTGCGACTCTTCTCGTGAGCTTTCACATACGGTGCTGATTGTGCTGTGCAGCATCCCCGGTCTCCTGCGGTTGGTATATCTGCGCGCGAACAGTTGAGGCGGCGAGGCTCGTTTTGACCCTGCCGAAGATGAAATTATGGTTGCAGGAAATGGACTGTTACGGATCTTTTGGCCGTCAGACTGCCCAAACAGCAAAGTGCAGGGGACGATAGTGGGATGGAAAAACTCTGAACTGGACATCTTTGTGGTATCTATACTACAAGATGTGGAGGTAAGGCTTTTATGAGATCAACCCAGATTTCTGAATAGCTGATTTTTTTGGGCAGCCAAAACGTGTCGATAATGCATTACGTGTGGGCACGTTATTCCGGAACAATCCCCATCCCATGAGCCAGTTGTTCCAACTTTGTGGAAGCTCTTATATGCACGTACTTGGGATAGTGAATCCGACTACTCAAACAAATCCGTTCAACTCCGACGAGTTAATAGCATATACGGAACCGGCATCTCCATTTCCACAGGTTTTCTGTCCAAAAGATAACAGAATCACAGTGCAGGTAATTTTGTTTGAGAGGCCGTCACCTACGCGAATGCAATACATGTCTCTTAACTCAATTTCTTTGGCTTTAGGAGATCATGTTTTGGGCCAAAATCTGGCGCCTGACTTCACCGATGTTGGTGGAATGGAGACAGCCGACGAGAAAGCACAGAAGGCGAAATTGATTCAAAAGCTCCAGCTCCATAGCGTGATCAGGCGCTCGCCGTCACAGAAAGAGAAAATGCTCTCAATCATCTTGAACCAAATCAACTGCTCATCCGAGTTGGAGCAGCTTTTCTCAAACAACATGCATCTCATTGGGACAAGGCAGAAAAGAAGCTTGAGTGTTGGTGAGAGTATAGTGGAGTCTGCCTCATCAATCTGGGATCATGTCTTTGTTGCTGCTTGGCATCTCATCGTAGATTGGGCCTATCCGCTTCTAAAAAGGGCATTCGTTATAGGCTTGATCTGTCACCGGGTTGTGGCTGAAGCAGTACTCTGCGTGCTTGAATGGCGACCTCGTCCTGAATCCATGGCATTGAAGGATATATCAGCTACTGCTCAGCAGGTTGATATTCGATTGCAGCAATTCTGCTATTGGCCGATCCAGTATCTAACTCTGCGTAAGAGAAAGGACGACTGGGAAAGTATTACAGATCGACATCCAGATTACATTCGCTTCTACAACAGTCTTTGGCTTGTTGCAAACGATGTTATCATCGGAATTGCATTGGGTTCATACATCATCGACAATGCTGGTTGGGTAGCCTACCAGATCAACGAAGTGCTTATAGGATGGACAGTGGAAGGTCTGCGAGACATGATATCATGGCTCATGGATTGGCCGGCAGGCCTTAAGCTGAACAACGAGTTGGCTGTTTTCCTGGGTGATCTTTTCCTGTGGGTCATCGATTACTGGGCAGGTAAGTTACGCTTTGCAACAATTCCTACTGGAACGCTGATATTCTAGGTTGTGTTGGCAACTTTCGACCGTACTTGCCTCAAGCCATTTACTTCATTGGGTTTTCCGCCTTCGCTGGGGCCAGCATGCCTATATCATTGTTTTCCGACCTTTTGTCCCTACTAACGATACACATCTACTGTTTCTATACCGCCTCAGCTCGGATATTCCACTGGCAACTAACGATTATCGTTTCCCTATTCCACCTATTTCGGGGCAAAAAGCACAACGTCCTACGTAACCGAATTGACTCATGCGACTATGACCTCGACCAGCTGCTGTTGGGCACAATCCTATTCACACTATTATTCTTCCTTCTACCGACTGTAATTGTCTTCTACCTTACATTTACCTCAGCCAGGATGGCTATAATATCTCTCAAGGCAGCTCTAGATACGCTGCTGGCTTGTTTAAACCATTTCCCTCTTTTCGCATTAATGCTTCGAATAAAGGATTCCCGGCGTTTACCTGGTCAGTATCGTCCACTCGTCAACGTCGTCCATAGCTGATACGTACCCAGGTGGCATATGCTTCGAACTTGGAGATACCCCTCAATTGTATTTCACCAGCCCAACTAATACCCCTCCAACCTCCTACATCCTCCTCAAAGTAAGTCTCGCCGTTCCCCACCCCAGAAATCAACCACCTAACCACACAACACCCACAGTCGGTCCCCCTCTCCCTTCGCGCCATGTTCGACCAGTACTTCCAGCTCGGCCACCGCATCCGCAAACACTACCTCTCCCCCAGCGTCTTCCTCTGCCTCGCCACCGGCCGCTTCGTCCCGCCCATCCACCGCAAAAGCCTCTATAGCCTGCAGTATAGCATGCTGCCTGCGCGGCGGGCAGGTATTTTTGAGGTGTGGAGTCGGTTGACTGAGGAGGGGCTTGTGGGTACGAATGGGAATGGGAGTGGGAAGGCCTCTAATGGTGGATTTGTGTGGCGAGGGCCACTGGTGAATAACAGAGTAGGTCACTCGAATCGTTGAGGTAGCTAAATGATAGGTGTTTAAAGAGGGGTGATTATTCCTCCGGCCTCCAAGACTTACTAGAGAGTGAGAAATGCGATAGTAGGCCATGACCGCCAACCAAAACACATCTCCATTCCATCCCCCTCCCCCTCCCCCTCCCTTTCCTGGCCCCTTCATGCGGATATCTTCGTCTCCTGCCGGTATCCCAGTTTACCTCCACCGCAAGCTCTTATGGGGTCGGAGCTTCCTTTTACCATTTGCGTGGTATACCCGGTCCTTCGTTCCCAGTTTGGTACTCCATAATCATGAAAAGATGTTGATATCTTCAATACAAGAGAGGGAAAAAGCAGGTAATCAGAACGAAAAAGCCCGAAGGTGACTGCAGTTATGGTGTATATCTATACCTTCTTACCATACAACAAGGGGTTTGAACAATTTGCTTCGTTTCGTCTTTCTATATTAACGGCTGTTATATATGAAAGAAATGATTGAAAATATCTAGCAACCTACCCGCCTTCCCACCTTGCCATTTCCACACCCACACTCACGCACACCACACCACACCACACCGCACCCACCAATCTTATCCAGAAAATCGCAAAAGCGAATGTCTGGAAGAAAAGGAAGAAAAGAGAGAAAGAAAACGATCCCCTCGACCCTCTTTAGGCGAGATACTACACCCTCTATCTTGTCAAAACTCCTTACCTGTTATAACTAGCCCAGCTCATCGCCATCCAGCTCAAAAGATCTCTTGTGCCTTTTTTTTTTTCCTGATTAAAGGCTCAGATACAAGGTCCCCAACAACCTACCAAACCAACCCGCCAGATCCAAGTTCCCCCTTACCCCAACCCCTCCCCGGCTCACCTACTCTTCCCCCTCTTAACTCCAAGTCTTTTACCATAGCTATATCGACATACCTCATCCTTTCTCCGTCCTACATACATACATACAAGCAACACTGACTCAAAGAAACAAGACAAAAAAGAAAAACCCACAAGAAAGAACCAAAATCCCAGAAAACCAGTCAAGTCTGGAATCTCGATTCGACTTCACAGTCATGTTAATCACTAAGTACGTTAGTCATTCTGATGGAATCTGTCCATTGTTCGTCACTGATCACCACCGTACAACTACCTAGTCATTTTCATTAGACTGTTCATTACCTTAATGATCTTACAACTAAAGTTTTTTTAGTTGAAAAAAACGCTACTGTTACAACTAGTCATGTTGATCAAGTCGTTCGGTTTTGATTTTACAATCAACCATTCTATCTTACAAACGCATACTGTTACAAATAGTCACATAACCACGCTGTTTAGTTTTAATATTATAGTTAACGGTTGTATTGAGCAAAAAGGCTACTGTTACAACTAGTCATTCTGCTCAAACTATTCATTCTCATCAAAAATCTACCCGTTCTATCTTACAAACTCCCTCCTTCCCATCCCCACCCGCACCACCAACACCAACCCCACCAACCGGAAACACCAACCCCCCACACCCAACACACTTCCACACCCCCACCTCTCCCCCCAGCGGAGCCAAACACGCGCACCTCAACCCCGTCACCACACACCTCGTCCTCCCCTTATCCGCGCTCCCCACGCCCACGACCCCGGTCCTAAACTCCTGCTCCCCCTCCGCCCTCGCCTGTCTCGTCTCGAGCTCGCCCTGCTGGCACCAAGCGCATAGCCACGCGCTGCCGCACGTGCATCCGGCGGCAGCGGGGGTTTGCAAAGCCGTGTACCCGCAGGCGGCGCACAGCGGGAAGATCTTGTCTTGGGCAACGAGGACGGGATGGTTGTCACGAAGGTTTTGGTTTGAGAGGGCGCGACAGGAGGAGCAGACATTGTGGGGGGTGGCGTGGGCGACGGCGTTGGTGCAGGGGAGGACGTGGGCAGAGTGGGTCGGGGGTGGGGCTTCGGGGAGAGTCATCATCGCCTCTAGTAAGTTGTCGTCGGAGGTGAAGAGGTGAGGGATTTCGTCGCAGGGGTTGGCGGGTGCTGTTTCAGGGGCTGGAGCCTCCTTGCTTGGCGGTGGTGGTGGCGGTGGTGGAGCCTTCTTGGTGTATTGATTAGGTTGCTTGCATTTTTGAACACCGTTGGCCTGGCCTTGGGCGGAACGTGGTCCTTTGCCTGTCATCTTGAAGGAAGGTTCCGAAATAGGGGTTGAGGTTAAGTTTGTTACAGGGTTCAGCGGTGAGGAAGTGTTGTCTTTGCTGGGTTCTCCGCGCTTCCTCTTGACTGTTTTGCTTGAAGGTGTTGAGAGAGATTTAGGCGAAGTGGTGTTTTCAGGACCGTCTTTGCTGGAGCTTCCGCGCTTTTTCTTGACTGGTTGGCTTCCAGAAGGTGTTGAGAAAGTATTAGGTAAGGTAGCAGTTTCAGGACCGTCGGGACGAAGTTGTTCTGATGGTGGAGGAATAGGGGCTGTGATCAAGCTTGTTACGGGGTTCGGCCGCGATGAATTGTTATCTTTGCTGGAGCTTGCGCACTTTCTCTTGGCTTTTTTGCTTGGAGAAGGTGTTGAGAGAGTATTAGGCAAGATAGCAGGTTCAAGACCGTCGAGACGAAGCTTTTCTGATGGGGGAGGAATATGATTGGAGGTCAAATCCAGAAGATGAGGCCGAGTTTGGAGGTAGTCTGTGCCTAGATGTCCGCTCTTTCTCTTGACGGGTTTGCTTGAAGAAGTTGTTGAAAGAGTATCAGGCAAAGAGGTAGTTTCAGGACCGTTGAGAGAAAGCTGTTCTGATGGTGAAGGAATAGCGGTGTTTTTGCTGGAACTTCTGTACTTTCCTTTGACTGGTTTGCTTGAAGGCGTTGAAGGAGTTTTAGGCAAGGTAGCAGTTCCAGGACCGTCGGAACGAAGCTGTTCTGATGGTGGATGGATAGAGGTGGAGGTAACATCCAGAGGTTGAGGCCGTGTCTGGAGCTCAGTGTCGGAAGATCCACCAGATAAGGCTGTTGTTGTTTCAGTGTTGAACTTAGCCGTGACGACGTCGTTAGCCGTGGCGACGACGTCGCTAACAGACGGGACTACGCCGTCAACAGGTGAAGCTTGGACCGCCATTCTCGCAGTGACTCCATCTTGGACCGTCTCTGGACCCGCCACGACTTTGACCTGACGCTTGAATGGAGCGTTGAGAGCAGCCTTGATCGTTGAGCTAACCTTACTGACCCTACTGACCGCTGCTTCCAGTGGATTTGGAGCTCTACCTTCATCATTTGTATCAGGACGCTTGAAGGGTTTGCCTTCTTCAGCCATGGTGGTTAGGTAGGTGGTTGGAAGCCTAGAAGAACTGGAATTGTGGTGATTGTTTTGTTTTGTAAATCAATGTGCACTGTTCTTGGTGTTGCAATCGCCCTACGACAAGGCGGACGAGTGCCATCACGGTTCCTCGATGATGATACCTTTGGGGTAACCTGCTAGTCTTTCAGGTATCTTCGCTGTCTTCTTCAACAAAGGTTTTCCTCAACGAGTGCTTGAAGCTAACGAATATTGAATCTATACCGATAGACGTTATGAATGCGATGGAAATGACGGTTAAGAATGATTCTAATGATGAGCATCATCACGATGCATTGAAGGCGATGGGAGGTCTGGGTTTTCCTAGTAATGACGCAGGGGATTCTGTTCACAAGCTTTCAGTGAGCTAGACCTTTCACCCTAGTCTTAAGGAGAGTATCTGTCGAGTCTTCTGTTTCCAGCGTGATCGAATGGAAGCATAATTATAACCTGCAGTCCTCTTTTTCCCACTCCTGTTTCTTCTATCGGAGAGTTGAAACTTTTAACAGATTGTATAGTTATGATACTAACCCCTTTTTGTGTGCCAAGTAATCGGATTCAAGTGGGAAGTCCTACCGGGCTCATCCCATCGGGGGACAGCGAGATAGGAGAAAAGATACGGTACTCCCCAGTGTTTGATGAGCGAGAAAAGAGCCAAAGACGACAGTTACAAGGGTGTACTCAGCTCATGCAATTCAACAAGTTCAGGTAAATCTAGCTCTTTAACGCCTAGGGTATATTCTTACACCTTCTCCTTTTTCACTGCACTGGTGCACTGCCAAGCTTAGGGGCCTGACCATACACCCTTGAGGAATCGTGTTCACAGAATTCGCTATCCTCCTGGTTCTCACTGAATGGTGTGGTGCAACAAGCTATCAATTTTCCGAGAAACTCGCCTGCTTGACTATCAGTATCTGCACGCTTTCGGACAACCCACTTTCCAGCGGGCCCATCGTTTCAAGAGTTCTCCTTCAGAATGTCAAGAGAACGCTGTATTCTGCGTTCAGATACGAATTTGACATCCTGAGTATTCCGTTTCGAAATCCCAGTATTCTCACAGCTTGAACTCCTCTCTCCCTCTTCTCTTTTATAGTGACATACAGGAACATAACAAATGCTCTCCGTATTAGTAGCTATTGCTATAACCCTACCAAGCTTTAGTCTCACAAACTAGCAAATCAACACGGAAAGAGAACCAGCTGACTGTGACTATTTACACCTAAAGCCCTGGGTATCGCCCATCTCCGGCCTAGAGTCATGTTGCCACAGATGCAGTCTCGATGGTCGAATTTCACAAGGGGGACAAATGGCTGTGAGATACGTGAAGAAATTCTGTTGAATCGGCGTCGAGCTTTTCGGTGCCGATGTCTTAGGGATGAAGATAGTGGACCTATGTTTTCGAAATACACTCTCAAGATAGTGCGACTCCCAAAAATGGAAGAGTTGAGCTTGGGAATATGATGTTCGGGGTTGATAAGATGACCAATTGTTCGGGGTGAAGAATCCCCGAAGAGGAAGCGACGACCCTTTTTTCGAAGGAGACTCCCATGATCCTTGCAAGGATTGCCTGAAGTAGTGAATAGCACAAGTAATGAAGACTAAGTCCCGATCGACAGTGACGTTAGATATCTTTTCTTCAAGGACCGACCCGTGCTGTCGTGCAGAAAGGGTTTACCTACAAGAAGCAAAGCAGACTCAAAGCCATTCGCAAATTGAGCCCTCCTACAGTAAACCAAAATGCGCCAAATGTATCCCATCATATTCCCGAAGCTCTCAACTCCCTCACAACGCCTTCACGGACTGGAAAAACGGATTGGCCAACAACTTCTCATTTCCCATTACCAACTCCTTCATCTTCTCCACCATCTCCTCCCCGCTCATCCCCTTCCCCTCCGTCTCGTCCTTCCACTGCACCAGCATCTCCTTCAGCAGCGCGCTCCCTTCCTCGACATCGTGCTTCGAGTGCTTCACAGCCGCCTGCTCATGCTTTGTCGAAAAATCCTCCAGCTCGTCAGCTTTGCGTTTGGCCATGTTGACGACTTTCTGCGGGAAGCGGACGAGCTCGGCGACGTGAATGCCGAAGCTCTGGTCGCAGACTCCTTCTTCGACTTTGTAGAGGAGGGTGACTTCCCTTCTGTCCTTGTTAGTGGTGTCGCTGATATGGGCGACGACGTGGAGATTTTGGACTTGAGGGTATTGGTCAACCAGAGCTGTGAGCTCGTGGAAGTGCGTGGCGAACATGGCGAAACAGCCGATTTCCTTGACGATGTGCTCTGAGATGGCCCATGCGAGACCAAATCCATCGTATGTGCTTGTGCCGCGGCCAAGTTCATCGATGATGATTAGGGACTCGGATGTTGCTGATTTGAGGATATTTGCTGTCTCCAGCATCTCCGCCATAAACGTCGAGACGCCTTTTAGCTGTGAGTCGCTCGCGCCAACTCTGGCTAGGATGCTGTCGAACAAAGTCAGCTCTGCTTCTGAGCAAGGTACGAAGCATCCGATCTGGGCGAGAAGAGCAATGACGCCGATTTGGCGGATGTACGTCGATTTGCCGCCCATGTTGGGCCCAGTGATGATCAGGAATTCAGAGCTCCCTCGGATCAAAGAGACATCGTTCGTGATGAATTGGATATCATCCTGCATTTCCATACAAGGATGGCGTGCTTCCTTGAGAATAGTGCTTCCTTCACCTCGAGGATGCATCTTGGGGCGGACATAAGAGGTAGGAGCATGAACCGAAACATGGGCGAAGCTGACAATTACATCAAGGTGAGCAAGAACCCCTGCAAGCTTCTCAATCACAGGACAGTACGATGCTGCAACGCTGACAACCTCGCTCACAAGTCCGCTCTGTGTTCTATTGTAATTCTCGGACAGCTGATCATGTTCTCGACGCATGGTCTGCATAGTCGGAGTTGTGAAATAGACACCATTCTTCTGGGTTGAGCATTCTTGATACTGCTTCTTGTTCCGTATGCAGCTCGCTTCTGTCCTGGTGAGCCGGAAACACCAGCCGTGGACTCTGTGATTCTCGAGGAACAGCTTCTTTTCTGTATCCTGATCGAGATCCTTGCCAACTTTCCGGTGCTCCACTTCCATATCGTATTTCAGTTTGTCCAGCCTCTTTCGAATAATTCTGAGACTTTCGTCAAATTCTGGCTTAATGATAAACTCGTGATGGTCAAGAGCGTCAAGGTCCACAGTCGTTTCCACCATCTCTTGCAACTTAGCTAGACTATTTGAATAATCCACAAGCTTCGAGGTATACTCTGCGTCTAAGGGGTCTTTGTACTGCTCATCCATGACTCCCTCCAGCGTACTAATGAAACCCGGTATCCGAATGACTACTTGGTATGCTCTTACAACATCTTCTAGATTCGCCAGTTTTCTTTGAAACCTTTTCGCAAGTCTGTAAAGGTCAGGTATTGACCGCAGATGCTCCTCTTGCATGGTTTGTCTAAGCTCAGTATCTACCACGAAACCTTCTACTAATTGTTGGCGTCTTTCGATCTCCTCTAGGCTCATCAATGGCTGCTTAAGCCATTGGGCCAGCAGGCGACTTCCAACGGGTGTTTTGCAATGGTTCAACAGACCGAACAGACTCATGTTCTTGGAACCATCTCGAGGCCCAGGCATAAGATTCAGTGCTTTGAGTGCCGAAGCATCTAATTTCATGTATTGCGATAGATCATGCTGGTAAAGCTGGTATTCTCCAAAATTGGACGGGTCAGATAGAACTCCAAGATACTTGATGAGAGCGGCCGCTGAGCCCATTGCCAATTTCATATCAGTCTGGGGCAGTGTTCCTGCAGCACGTTCATCTCGCAAAAGCCTAGTCAAGTCCTGCTCGATATCTTTAGTTCCATAGTCTCCAACGCTTCGCTCTGAAATCGCAATCCCACAATTGTCAGCAATCGTTCGTATTTTAGCGAGCTCTATATCCTTCTTCTGAGTATCGACTTGAATCAAGCATTCTTTGACACCGAGCTGAATCAAGAGGGATTCAAGGTTAGAATAGAGATCATTATCAAGAAACTCGCTAACACCAAGCTCCCGTACGCTTGCATCGGCAAAGCAGACGCCCACGTTTCGTGCTTCCGATGCCTTTGCCGAGACCTTCACAGCAAGTATTATGGGAGCAGATTCCACTTGACCTCCGAGCTCATCTTCAACATCTTGCAGGTTTCCTGGGGAGGCTTGTTTCTTGACTTTCCATTGCATACGGCCAGTGGTCTCCCATATCTCAACTCTCTTGCTAAGCCTAAAGAGGGCTTCTCGTAGGAAATTGCGGTATACGGTGATGGTCATTGTGACAGAGGGAAGTCCGGTCTCTGCCTTGCCAAGCTGACGAACGACAGACGTAGTTTTGTAGACCTAGCAACGCTGTCAGTCGGTTTGAGATGACTTCTGAGGCTTTCCAAAGCTCACTGTTCGTGCAATAAAGGCCGCGTCGTCTCCGTGAGCTGTATACCAATCGCCCCGGTCAAAGATCCGAATAGTCTCGTCATCTTTAGCGGGAAGGCCTCGAAAGAAGCGGATAAATCCAACTTCATCGTCGACCTGGCACAAAGTGAGCAGACTATATGCGATTCGCTGTAACGGCTACATACCTTGAGCTCCGGTCTTGAGGACATGATGGGGGCGCAGTCAAGTGTCTAAGGCAGATCAAAGTGGCACTACTTATCTCTCGAGCCACTCAATGAGTCCAATCCTTAGATCGGTATAGAGCTGGGGATTTGTTCGGGAGACGCGTAAACGCGATGATAACCACGTCGTCCATTACGCGATCGATTAGTGGTACACCACGTGACCGGTAAACTCTGAGGTGCTACATAGTATCCCTATTCATAATTATTCTTGAGATCTCATCATGACGCACGCATCTTGTAGTTGACACCTGGTCTATTGACAACCAAATATAACTACATCGAGAAGTTTTTTTCAATTTCTCTTGTTGTACATGCTTTGCAACTGAATCTAGGGTGGTGATGGTACAGTTTCTAGAAGGCAGTGGAACTACTTGTCCATACATGTTGAAGGTATATACCTCATCTGCTTAGTTGTAGGAATGGGGATACTGCCACTTGATGGGAGTATACGTGTATCATTATAAATATCGATTTTTGGTTTGCCTCCTAGTACTGCTCTACAACATCTAAGTAATCATGTGGTAATGCACCTAGAACTGGCGTTCTTCACTTTCTATTACCAGTCGTATTTATTTTTACAATGGAAAGAATTTATTTGTTGTCTTGCCAAATTTCTCATTCCTCAGTTGTGAGACATTGACAGAATGGACGCTCCTTGCTCAATTCGTCCTAAGTACAAATGTTTCTATGATCCCTAGAGTACGTCGGGTGGATTCTGCAAGCTTCAAGAAATGGCTGGGAACTGGACGCTTTCTCCAGATACAAAATGTGCGCGCATACTCCTCATCGTCTATTGTATAGTTGTTACAGTTTTCTGCTTTCACTTCCTTCAGCTAGCCAAAACAGGGTTTCTCTACGATGATCATGGCTCCGACTCTCTGACACAAACTGATTCCTTGGGCGGGCCTGGATTTCCTCGAAAGATCTGGCAGACAGGGAGGACCAGCGCCGTGGCACTAGAGGAGAAGGATCGCTTAGTGATCCAATCCTGGGTCAAATCAAACCAGAAACACAGATATGAGCTCCTCACCCAACACAGCGCAGAGAGTTATGTTCGAGAGCGTTTCGGGCACAGGAGAGACATTGAAGAAACCTTCACAGATCTCCAGGACCCAATACTGCGTGCCGATCTGATTCGATATTTGGTCCTCTTGGGTGATGGTGGCGTATACAGTGATATCGATACAAAGGCATTGAAGCCAATCGAAGATTGGGTACCCTCAGCTTTCAAAAAACATGCAAACGTTGTCATTGGCGTCGAGTACGACAAGCTTGGAGGAGCCAGATGGGTGGACTGGACTCTTGACCTACAATTTTGCACGTGGGCTATGATGGCACAGCCAGGACATCCATTAATGCAGACGACGGTAGAGCGGGTGATTGGTCGTATTCGAAAACTCGCTTGGACGCAGGGAACGACAGTGTCTGGCATCAAGACTTCTTTTCAAGACGTCCTTGATACAACGGGACCCGCCTTGTTCACCGAAGCTGTCTTCGAAGGCCTTTCTCATTCTACTGGGACGAATTTCACATGGCATAATGTAACCGGCCTCTTAACACCCAGGCTCGTGGACGATGTCCTTATTCTGCCAATCAATGCCTTTGGGTCTGGCCAATCACATTCAAACAGCGGTAGTCCAGATGAAGATACCGCCCTAGTCCAACATCTCTTCAGGGGATCGTGGAAAGCCGATCATCCAATGCAGAATAAAGAAGTCGACACGCCTAATGGGCACAATGACAAGCAAGGGGAAGAGCTTTTTGTGTGAACTGATCTGTTCATTGAAGTTGCTTTATGAGGGTACACATATTCGTTGGGTTCCCGTAATTTAGAGTAGGCACTATATCCAAAAGAATGCTTTATTATACTAATTGGTCCTTTATTGATTTCTACGATCATTTGGTGATGAGAAAATCCGAACTGTAGTGCATGAAAAGGGGTACTTACGGTAATTCACTCTCCACGCTACCCAAAGTAGTTTTTATTGATGGAGTAAACAT
>JAABUO010001559.1_pt1 | contig 29567 bp, 25 predicted proteins | sample 5559291 | NCBI WGS metagenome assembly JAABUO01 (sample SAMN10711878, study PRJNA513372) | rock metagenome | isolation source: Antarctica rocks | place: Antarctica: Victoria Land, Finger Mt sud | reverse complement strand
TAAATAGAAGCTTTTGTACCAACCTTCTTCTGTATTCTTAATATTCAGTTATAGCTACCTCTAAAGATCAAGCACTATCAACCCTGACCTCCATTGGTTGTATCATCTAGGCACGGTCCTGACAGATCTTCGCTCGTGAAGCTTTGATCAAAACACGAGATCAAATGATGAATCAAGCTAATAAGCATAGAAAGAAGATCAATTACAAGATCGAATTAAGAGTGTTTCTGAACGAACGAAACATCGTTACAGCGAGATTCTTCAAAAAATTGAATGACAAGATGCTCGATTCTTTTCAGATCATCGACTTCGTTGACTCATTCTATAAATTGAAACTATTCGAGACTATGCATATACATGATGTATTTCATTCAGAGCTTCTTTGTTTCGTCGTTAATGATTCTCTGTTTAATCAGAAGAATGAATTTTCGAAGTCAATAGTGATAAACGATGAAAATGAATGAAAAATCGATGATATATTGAATTCTCGATGATATCGAAAACGACTTCAATATCAAGTCAAATAAAAGAGCTATGACAACGATCTCAACTGATATAACGCTGATGATGACGAATTTATAAACGCTCAAGAGATGATCAATGACTTTCATATCAAATATTCAAGAAAAGTGCACTAAGAAACAACATTCATGTGAACATGAATATTCAAGAGAGAGAAATAATGTTACGATTCTAGTCTTTGCTTATTCTTCGTTTAGTCTTCGTCTGATTTCATTCTAATTGAGTCTAGCGAGAATCTGATCTAGTCATGTTGTCATTGAGACTCTGCTTCATATGTGTAAGACGTCAATCTCTTCGAGTTTAGCACAGAGCTAAAGCACACACACATAACAGTGAGTTCTTTTCTGTAGATACTTTTCTTTCTTAGTATTTATCTATTAGTTAAATGACACTCATTGACAATGTCACGTCTGTTGCAAAAGACTGAATCTTTAAGTTGACAAGTGATCTGATTCAAAAGATCATCATGAATCATTTGCAAAAAACTCAATTAGATCGAGACTCAATTCAATCAATTATCACAAAGAATTGAGAAGACATGCAATTACTTGATGAAAATGAGATTAAAGTATTACTTTCTCAAGCGTTGATTTTGAATCACGAGCTTGTCAGATTCAAGAATTCAAGCATTCAATTATTCAAAAGATGAGCATTTGCAGTCGAAGAAATCAATCTTGACATTGAGTCAAATAAAATAGATGATGATGATGTTATCATAAACTCAAAAAACGAGAATACAAGCATGCTCAATTTTGAGAAAGATGAAAGCGATATGAGTTCAGCGAAGTTCAAACATATTGATGAAGTCGACAGCGCAGAAGAAATTGACAGCGAGATTAGCATTATTATTCATTGCAAGAAGAAACATTTGAGCTGTGTATGCAGAGACATTGAGTCTAGTCTGTTAGAAAGATTAAGATGTAAGAATGTGAAAATGTTTGATATAAAGACAGAGATTGAATGTATCAAAATGTTATGACGCATCATAGCATGCAAGTCGAATGAAAAATCTTTCAAACATGTTTATCATCGACATTTTCATGCTTTTGTTGATTATTTTGATCTTCAAATAAAGAAATTAAATTCAGCTGAACTGAGAAAATGTTTTGAGACATGCTGAAACAATCAAAATGATTTAATTGCATTCAAAATGACTTCTGAGCATATTTTCTGATTTCGACTGAGTGCTCGATCACAGATAGAAGATGATCTGCATGATGTTTACACAAAGTGAGTAATCAGACAGAGCATTGTCTCTAGATCAAGCGTAAAACAAGTTAAAGTCATTGTCAATGAGATAGATGAATCGAGAGTCTGAGCGAAGTGAAAAACGAATGAAAACTTATTGATTCAAGATATGTTTATTTGACTGTGAGCAAAGATTGATAGTGAGAAAGAACATGAGATGAGCATCAACAATATGATTCTGAAGAAATTTGATATATATCTTTATTATCAGCGTGAATGAAATGATCAATCGAATAAGAGCTGATTAAAAATGATGTTTTATTTCTTGAATCAATAAATCATGTGACAGAATATTAAATATTGAGTGCTTTATGCATGTTTTTGATTGAACAGAAACATTCGACTGATTTCATATTCTTATTACGTCAAGTTTGTAACTTCTGACGACTCAACATTCTTTTGTCACATAGACATGAACATTTCTAAGTATCTCGTTGACGATCATGAGAAAAACATTATTCAAAGATCATTATCATTAAATGACGAAAGTCTTGAAAGATGCATCAAGATAAAATTTGATTTTCACAAGCATATAGAGAGATGATGAGCGAAAGTGAAGACATGTGAAATGATGATCAATGATCATATTCACGATCTGAATAAAATCTGATTGAAAGAAAATGTCATTGAGTATGATGATTTCATCTTCGTTCTCTGTCAGCGAGATGAAGTTCATGTTACGAGATCAGAGATTCTTCATGAATCAATTCATAACAACGATGACATCAAATGTAGAATCATTCTTTCTTGATTTTGTTACAAACATGCACTTCGAGTTAATCTAACATAGATTGTGTCAAACTATCATAGACTAGTACAGAGCTGATGTTGACACGCTAGTGATCTAGCGTGCCTTCGTGAGTACAAGATTTTCGACGTGTTACATCTTCTTTCTTCTTTAGCTTTGAACTTCTAGTTAAAATACATTCATATGATTCGCTCTATGCAAACTCATAACATTAGTTCAAAGCTCATTAATCTTGCTATCAACGTGTAAATGATATAAAAACAAGCTACACAACTCAAATCAGAAGTTGAACTCAGAAATTTTGACAGCAGAACTTGAGTTCAGAAAGCTTGATAGAAATCAGAAATTTCTAAAGAAGAATCTTGATTTGAAATCAGAAATTTCAATAGAATCAGAATCAAAGAACATGAATGCGTTGCTCTTGATTAACTTTTTATTGAGCTCGTCATCAGAAATCAGAAATTTCAGCAGTACTTGAACTCAGAAAGTTCGATAGAGTATTAATCGTTGCTTAAACTCAGAAAGTTCGATAGAGTAACATCAGAACCTCGATCAGCAATTTGCTATTCATACAATGACTAGAAGTTCAGAATCAGCGAGCATTGCTCATTATGAACTTCAAAATGCTAGAAGAGAATCACTTCTATCACAGAATCGAACAGCATCAGAAGAAGAAGATACGAATGTGTCATCAAATACAGAAGAAGAGAACACGAACGTGTTGTTTTTTGATCACAAAATGATCAAGATCAGCATCAGCACTGAATTGAATGCTTGAATAAGCATTCATAAAGCAGATGATCTCGTTGTCTTTATTAAGTACATATGTCAACAGCACGACATCAAAATCAAGACTTACAATGACATGATTCAGATGTTAGAAGATGTTAACGAAATAAACATCATGTTGAAGATTACACAGACACGTCTGCAGAAAGAGAATAGAAACAAGAATGTGATTATACATTATCTAAAAGTTACATCAAGTTGACAAAGCACTTCAATTTCTGAATATCATTTCTTGAAGTTGATCAAGTTATTGAATTCTTCACTGTTTGAAGATTTATTGCAGAATGTAAACAATTGACTGTCTTGAATGCAAAACAAGCTGAAAACAAACAAGAATCATTTTTCTATCGAAGAGTTGAAGATTGCATACATTGAAAGTTGAGTCAATGAAGCTGCGATCAAACATATTGCATCTCACATGCAAGATATCTTCTTGAACTCGTTTCTAGAAGTCGAAGAAGTACTATCGATGATTAATAAGATGTACAATGATCTCAATCATTATCATACGACTCAACATCAGTACTTGAAGCTGTATCAGAACAAGATCTTCTTTCATGAATTTTGAATGAAATTTCAGAGATTTAGTGCAAAACTAGAATACAATAATGAGACTTTATTAAATGATCTTCAGTATAAGATCAGCTCAGATCTTCAGCGAGCAACGCTCAATGAATGAATCATGAACTTGAATGAGTTTGTTGACATTTGCATGCAAGTCGATGTTAGATTGATTGAATTGAATGCTTGATCAGTCGTCAAAGCATCAGCTACTTAAGCTGCTCGCTCTGTCATCAGCACATCGATTACTTGACTTACGTCATCAGTTTCTTCGTGAAAGAAATTTGAAAGATCGAAGCTCAATTCTATTCAAAAAAGTTGTTTAAGAAAGAACTTTGCTTCAAATGCAAGAAGTCAAAACATAGAGCATATGACTGTCTCAAAATGACTCAAGTGCATGAGATCGCTGCGAGTTCAAAAAACGATCTGCTCTCGTTAAAGTAGTGACTGAAAGCAATATATTTATATTCTGTTTCATCAGCATGTCTGATGATTTATTTGATTTCAAGTCGTTCACTGTTGACATCATCTTGAATAGTCTGAAAAAGATATTCAGATTTCTTGCTTTGATAGATACTGAAGTCATTGACATGACTTTCATTATTGAATCTTTGATGTCAGAGCTATGTGAATGCTTTGATATTCAGTCAATATTGTTGTCAAAATCAAAGTTGATTCAATTATATGATGAAATTTCTGATCAAAAGTTGATTACACACGCTCTGTATACATTGATCATGATACAAGAACACAAGAATGAAATGATGCTTTTATTAATAACTCGTCTAGATCAGCACAAGATAATCATTGAAAATCTCTGATTGAAAAGAAATCAAATTTTGATAGATTCTGCAAACAATCGATTAATATCATCATTGAAGATTCAAACATCAAAATCTGTCATTTTGAAAGCAAGCAATCAATCAGCATTTCACAGATCTGAGTCAAACGAAATCTGCAAAATGAAATGAAAGAACTTGAACTCAATGATTACGTTGACAATCATCTTGAAGCAATTCACGAATCAGAAACTAGTGAATTGATTCATTGAATCTGTATTCATATGAAAGCAAAGCACTCAAGTTGATCTTGATCAACTTTATCTCTTTCAGTCAATTGAGAAAAAGAGACTCATCAATATTATCATGATCAAAGTCGTTGTATATTGAACTCTAGTCAAGAATAAGAAGATCAGAATCTTCTTCTTGATTATTAGTGAAATCAACAAAGTGCTTAGCTCAGTTGAAAATTTCACGAAACTGAATGAAATGACTTTTGTCATGTCATTAAATGAACTGAAGAAGAAGCTTTCAATAGTTTATCACGACTTTCTGAATGTTTTTGATAGAGAAAAGACAACGCAGTTGTCTTTGCATCAATCATACGATCATAAGATTGAATTAGAAGATGAAAGTCAACTTTCTAAAAGTCAATTGTATCTTCTGTTGAATTACAAGTTGCAGAAGATCAAAGAGTATTTAGAAGAGAATTTGAAGAAGAAGTTCATCATACTCAGTAAAGCTTCTTTCGCTTCGTCAATACTATTTGTCAAAAAGAAAGACAATAGTCTTCGCTTTTGCATGAATTATTGAAAACTGAATGCTCTGATCAAAAGAGATCGTTATTCAATATTCTTGATAAACAAAGTACTCGCTTGAATTCAAGACAGTAAGTATCTGATTCAACTTAACATTATTATTACGTTCAATAAGCTTTGCATGAGTACTGAAAGTGAGAATCTAATCACATTCATTACTTTCTTCAATGTTTACAAGTATAGAATAATGCTCTTTGAATTAATCAATGAACTTGCGTTCTTTTAGCACTATATCAACGATGTATTGTTCAACTGTTTACATAAATTCTGTCAGACATATCTGAATGATATTCTCATCTACAGTAAGATCTTGAAAGAACATAGAACTCATGTGAAAGAAGTGCTAGACAAGCTTCGTGAAGTCGATCTGCAGATAAACATTGACAAGTGTGAATTCAAGATTCAGAAAATCTCATTTCTTGAACTATTGATGTTCATCAATGATCTACGAATGAACTCTCAAAAAGTAGATGTGATTCAAAACTGAGAAGTGTCATGATCGTTGACTCATGTGCAGATTTTCATTGACTTCTGCAATTTCTATCAATGATTCATAAAGAACTTCTCAAAGATCATTCAACTCATGATAAAGCTGATTTGAAAAGATTATTTTTTTGAATGAACAGAGATTTGTTAAATGATCTTTGAAGAACTAAAGCAACAAATGACAACAGCTCTCGTTTTGAAGCATTTCAACTCAATCAGAGAAGCTATTCTGAAAACGAACTTTTTGAACTATGTGAACGATGAAGTATTGTCTCAATATGACAATGAAGACATCTTACATTCAATGATCTTCTATAGCAAGAACATGATTATCGCAGATTGCAACTACAAGATCTATGATAAAGAACTGCTGATTATTATTTGCTGTTTGAAACATTGATGTCTTGAATTGAAATGTACAAATATTTTGATCAAGATCTTCATCGATCATCTGAATTTGAAGTACTTCATGATCATCAAAGAATTGATCAGATGACAAGCTAGATGAGCTGAAAAGTTATCTGAATATAACTTCAAGATCATATATCAGTCGAGAAAACAGATTCTGAAAGTCAACGCGCTGATCAGAATGTCAGACGTCAAGTCAGTTGAAGCAAACGATGATTGAAAGCTATATCAGCATCAGATGCTATTACTCGAAGGCAAATTTGAACTGCAGTCAATAGAAGTTGATTAAGAAGATGATCAGAAAGCTGATCAAGATTTGATTCAGATCTTGCTCAGATCTGATCTAAAATCTGACTCAGATTTGAAACTCAAATCAAAAGTTAATCAAAATTCAATCGAAGAGATGATTTCTATTCAGAATCAGATTATAGTTGAAAATTGAATGAATCAACTGTGCTTTGATATTTGAATGATCATGAAACAGAACAGAAGAACTTGTCAAGATATTGATCTAGATAATTGCAAAGTACTTGATGAAGTACTCTGAAAAGATGATAGACTATGAATTTCTCAGTCAATGATCACTTGATTAATAAGAGAAGCACATGATCTTTCGATCAATGATTATTCTGACATAAATTGAATGTTGAACTTGCTGAGACGATCATATTGCTGATTGAAGATGAGAACAACAATCAAGCATTACATTCAAAACTGTTACGTTTGTCGTAGATCAAAAGCATCGAGAGATCGAATCAATGAACTGCTGAAGTCATTGCTCATACTTGAGCAGTGATGACAGAACATATCATTAGACTTCATTATCGATCTATCAGAAAGTGATGAAAACAACGCGATTCTGACAGTCATAGATCGATTGTCTAAGAAACAACATTATATATCATGTTGATCAGATGACGAAGAAATCTTTGCAGAATAAACAGTCAAGCTACTGTTGATATGAATCTTCAGAATTCATGAACTATCAAGATCAATAATATTCAATCATGATTCACAGTTCATATTGATTGTCTGAAAGTCTTTATGTTTGAGACTTGACATTAAGATGAAACTATTCACAGACTATCATTTGCAAATTGATGATCAAACAGAAAGAGTGAATCAGAATGTGAAATGATATCTACGAAGCTATTGCTCATATATGCAAGATGATTAATTCGTCTGATTATTTATGACTGAATTCGTCAATAACAATGCTATTTCATCATCAATTGAACAGTCAGCGTTCTTTTTGAATAAAAACTTTCACTTTCGTATGAGCTTCGATTTGAATTCAACTGAATATGAGATCACTCAAGCTAGAATCGAAGCAAGCAAAGCGAAGAATATATTTGAACACATGAAATAATCACTAGCATTGATCAAGCAAGCATTAGCAAAAGTCAGAGTCACAATGAAGAAACAGATTGACAAGCATTGAAAAGAAATAATTTATAAGATAGATGACATAATGTTTCTGAACTCAAGAAACATCATGATCTCAAGATCATAAAAGAAACTAGACGATAAGTGTTATAAGTCTGCATAGAGCGAATCATATGAGTGTATTCTAACTAGAAGTTCAAAGCTAAAGAAGAAAGAAAATGAAACACATCAAGAGTCTTATACTCACGAAGACGCGCTAGATTATTAGCGTGTCAACATCAGCTCTATGCTAGTCTATAATAGTTTAACACGATCTATGTTAGATTAACTTAAAGTAACGAGACACGCTCGCAACATTACTCTTTCTCTTCATTTAGCAATGTTTTCATTGCTGCAGTTCAATTGATCTTTCTTTCGATTTCTATCTTGACTTATTTGAATATCATTCATGAAAGTCATTTACGATCTTCTGACATCTTTCGAACTCATTTTTATCAACGTTGTATTAATGTAGATCAAGATTGTATTCTTTTCAATTGACATGATATTGTAGTCATCATTTGTAGTGTTTGAAGTTCAGAATGTTCTTCACTTCTCATTCATCTTCGTCATTCATCACTATAAAATCAAACGACTCATTTCGTTGTTCTTTCAGAGAGTTCTTTGAATTCATTTGCAGCAGATTCAAAGCGAACTTCAAATGAATCTTCATTGTCGATGACAATTTCAGTCGATATGCATGTTCAATCTTGATCAGAATCTTGAAAGATTCTAGCATTTTATCATCTAGTTTCTTGAACGATCTTGTGATCATAATGTTTCTAGAATCTAGAAACATCATGTCATTTATCTTGTAAATCATTTTCTTTCAATGCTTGTCAATCTGTTTCTTCATTGTGACTCTGACTCTTACTAATGCTTGCTTGATCAATGCTAGTGATCATTTCATGTGTTCGAATATATCTTTCGCTTTGCTTGCTTCGATTCTAGTTTGAATGATCTCATATTCAGTTGAATTCAAATTGAAGTTCATACGAGAGTAAAAGCTCTTATTCAGAAAGAACGCTGACTGTTCAATTGACGATGAAATAGCATTGTTATCGACGAATTCAGTCATAAATAATCAGATGAATCAATCATCTTGCATATACAAGCAATAGCTTTGTAGATATCATTTCACATTCTGATTTGCTCTTTCTGTTTGATCATCAATTTGCAAATAATAGTTTGTGAATAGTTTCATCTTGATGTCAAGTCTCAGACATAGAGACTTTCAGACAATTGATATGAATTGCGAATCACGATCGAACATTATTGATCTTGATAGTTTATGAGTTCTGAAGATTCATATTAACAGTAGCTTGACTGTTTATTCTGCGAAGATTTCTTCGTCATCTGATCAACACAATATATAATGTCGTTTTTTAGACAATTGATTTATGACTGTCAGAATCGCGTTGTTTTCATCACTTTCTGATAGATTGATAATGAAGTCTAATGATATGTTCTGTCATTGCTGCTTGAGTATGAGCAATGACTTCAGCAGTTCATTGATTCGATCTCTCGATGTTTTTGATCTACGACAAATGTAACAGTTTTGAATGTAGCGCTTGATTGTCATTCTCATCTTCAATCAGCAATATGATCATTTCAGCAAGTTCAACGTTCAATTCATGTCAGAGTAATCATTGATTGAAAGATCATGTGCTTCTCTTATTAATTAAGTGATCATTGACTGAAAAACTCATAGTTTATCATTTTTTCAGAGTACTTCATCAAGTACTTTGCAATTGTCTAGATCAATATCTTGACAAGTTCTTCTGTTCTGTTTCATGATCATTCAAATATCAAAGCACAGTTGATTCATTCAATTTTCAACTATAATCTGATTCTGAATAGAAATCATCTCTTCGATTGAATTTTGATTAACTTTTGATTTGAGTTTCAAATCTGAGTCAGATTTTAGATCAGATCTGAGCAAGATCTGAATCAAATCTTGATCAGCTTTCTGATCATCTTCTTAATCAACTTCTATTGACTGCAGTTCAAATTTGTCTTCGAGTAATAGCATCTGATGCTGATATAGCTTTCAATCATCATTTGCTTCAACTGACTTGACGTCTGACATTCTGATCAGCGCGTCGACTTTCAGATTCTGTTTTTTCGACTGATATATGATCTTGAAGTTATATTCAGATAACTTCTCAGCTCATCTAGCTTGTCATCTGATCAGTTCTTTGATGATCATGAAGTACTTCAAATTCAGATGATCAATGAAGATCTTGATCAAAATATTCATACATTTCAATTCAAGACATCAATGTTTCAAACAGTGAATAATGATCAGCAGTTCTTTATCATAGATCTCGTAGTTGCATTCTGCGAAAATTATGTTCTTGCTATAGAAGATTATTGAATGTAAGATGTTTTCATTATCATACTGAGACAATACTTTATCGTTCACATAGTTCAAGAAGTTCATTTTCAGAATAGCTTCTCTGATTGAATTAAAATGCTTCAGAACGAGAGTTGTCATCATCTATTACTTCAGTTTCTCAAAGATCGTCTGACAGATCTTTGTTCATTCAAATGAATGATCTTTTCAAGTCAGCTTTATCATAGATTGAGTGATCTTCAAGAAGTTCTTTATGATTCGTCGATAGAAATTGCAGAAGTCAATGAAGATTTATACATGAGTCAACGATCGAGACACTTTTCAGCTTTGAATCACATCTACTTTTCGAGAGTTCATTCGTAGATCATTGATGAATATCAATAGTTTAAGAAATGAGATTTTCTGAATCTTGAATTCACACTTGTCAATGTTTATCTGCAGATCGACTTCATGAAGCTTGTCTAGCACTTCTTTTATATGAGTTCTATGTTCTTTCAAGATCTTGCTGTAGATGAGAATATCATTCAAATATGCTTGACAGAATTTATGTAGACAGTTAAACAACACATCGTTGATATAGTGCTGAAAGAACGCGAATTCATTGATTAATTCAAAGAACATTACTCTATACTTGTAAACATTGAAGAAAGTAACGAATGTGATTAGATTCTCACTTTCAGTACTCATGCAAAGCTTATTGAACGTGACGATAATGTTGAGTTGAGTCAGATACTTACTGTCTTGAATTCAAGTGAGTACTTTCTCTATCAAGAGTATTGAATAACGATCTCTTTTGATCAGAGCATTCAATTTTCGATAATTCACGTAAAAGCAAAGACTATCATCTTTCTTTTTGACAAATAGTATTAACAAAGCGAAGAGAGCTTTACTGAATGTAATAAACTTCTTCTTCAAGTTCTTTTCTAGATACTTCTTGATTTTTTGCAACTTGTAACTCGACATGAGATACAATTGACTTCTAGAGAGTTAACTCTCATCTTCTAATTCAATCTTATGATCATATAATTAATGCAAGAACAACTGCGTTGTCTTTTTTCTATCAAACACATTCAGAAAATCATGATAAACGATTGAAAGCTTCTCCTTCAGTTCATTCAATGACATGACTGATGTCATTTCATTCAGTTTCGCGAAATCTTCAACTGAGCTAGCTTGAAGCGCTTTATTGATTTCATTAATGATCAATGTGAAGATTTTGACTTTCTTATTCTTGACTAGAGTTTGATATGCAACGACTTCGATCATGACAATATTGATGAGTCTCTTTTTCTCAGTTGACTGAAAGAGATGAAGTTGATCGAGATTAACTTGAGTGCTTTGCTTTCATCTTAGTACAGATTCAATGAATCGAACAGATTCAATGAATCGATTCACTGATTTCTGATTCATGAATCTCTTCAAAATGATCGTTGATGTAATAATTGAGTTCAAGTTCTTTTGTTTCATTTTGCAGATCTCGCTTGACTCAGATCTGTGAAATGCTGATTGACTGCTTGCTTTCAAAACGACAGATTTCGATGTTCATATATTCAATGAGAATATTAATCAATCATTTGCAGAGTCTATCAAAATTTGATTTCTTTTCAATCAAAGATTTTCAATGATTATCTTGTGCTGATCTAAACGAGTTATTAATAGAAGCATCATTTCATTCTTGTGATCTTGTATCATGATCAATGTATACAAAGCATGTGTAATTGACTTTCAATCAAAGATTTCATCATACGATCAAATCAACTTTGATTTGAACAGCGATGTTAACTGAATATCAAAGCATTCACATAGCTCTGACATCAAAGATTCATAAATGAAAGTCATGTCAGTGACTTCAATATCTATCAGAGCGAAGAATCTGAACATCTTTTCTAGACTACTCAAGATAATGTCAACAATAAACGACTTGAAATCAAATGAATCATCAAACATGCTGATGAAACAGAATATAAATATATTGCTCTCAGTCACTACTTTGACGAAAGCAGATCGTTTTTCAAACTCGCAGCAATCTTGTGCACTTGAGTCGTTTTGAAGCAGTCATATGCTCTATGTTCTGACTTCTTGCATTTGAAGCAAAGTTCTTTCTTAAACAACTCTTTCTGAATAGAATCGAGCTTTGATCTTCTGAGTTTCTTTCACGAAGAGACTGATGACGTGAGTCGAGTAGTTGATGTATTAAAGACAGAGTGAGCAGCTTGAGTCGCTGACGCTTTGACGACTGATTGAATATTCAATTCAGTTAATTTAACATCGACTTGCATGCAGATGTTGACAAACTTATTCAAATCTATGATTCATTCATTGAGCATTGCTCATTGAAGATCTGAGCTGATCTTGTGCTGAAGATCATCTAGTAAAGTCTTGTTATTGTATTTTAGTTCTGCACTAAATCTCTGAAATTTCATTCAAAATTCATGAAAGAAGATCTTGTTCTGATACAGCTTCAAGTACTGTCGTTGAGTCGTGTGATGATGATTGAGATTGTCATACATTTTATTAATCATTGATAGTACTTTTTCAACTTCTAGAAACGAGTTCAAGAAGATATCTTGCATGCAAGATGCAATATGTTTGATCGCAGCTTCACTGACTCAACTTTCAATATATGCAATCTTCAACTCTTTGATAGAAAAGTGATTCTTATTTGTCTTCAGCTTGTTTTGCATTCAAAACAGTCAATTGTTTACATTCTACGTTGAATCTTCAAACAGAGATGAATTGAATAACTTAGTCAACTTCGAGAATTAATCTTCAGAAGTCGAAGTGCTTTGTCAACTTGATGCAACTTTTAGATGATGTATAATCACGTTCTTGTTTCTATTCTCTTTCTGCAGACGCGTCTGTGTAATTTTCAACATGATGTTTATCTCGTTGACATCTTCTAACATCTGAATCATGTCATTGTGAGTCTTGATTTCAATGTTGTGCTGTTGACATATGTACTTGATAAAGACAACAATGTCGTCTGCTTTATGAGTGCTTATTCAAGCATTCAGTTCAGTGTTGATGCTGATCTTGATCATTTCATGATCAAAAAACAACGCGTTCATGTTCTCTTCTTCTGTATTCAACGATGCATTCGTGTCTTCTTCTTCTGATGCTGTTCAATTCTGTGATAGAAGTGATTCTCTTCTAACATTTTGAAAGTCGTAACGAGCAATGCTCACTGATTTTGATTCTGTGCTTCTAGTCATTGTATGAATAGAAAATTGCTGATCGAGATTCTGATGTTACTCTATCGAACTTTCTGAGTTCAAGCAACGACTAGTACTCTATCGAACTTTCTGAATTCAAGTACTGCTGAAATTTCTGATTTCTGATGATGAGTTCAATAAAGAGTTAGTCAAGAGCAACGCGTTCATGTTCTTTGATTTTAATTCTATTAAAATTTCTGATTTTGAATCAAGATTCTTCTTTAGAAATTTCTGGTTTCTATCGAGCTTTCTGAGCTCAAGTTCTGATTCTGCTGTTGAAATTTCTGAGTTCGACTTCTGATTGAGTTGATTGTGTAGCTTGTTTTTGTATCGTTTACACGTCGATAGCAAGATTAATAAGCTTTGAACTAATGTTATGAGTCTGCATAGAGCGAATCATATGAGTGTATTCTAACTAGAAGTTCAAAGCTAAAGAAGAAAGAAGATGAAACACGTCGAGAATCTTATACTCACGAAGACGCGCTAGATCACTAGCGTGTCAACATCAACTCTATGCTAGTCTATAATAGTTTAACATGATCTATGTTAGACTAACTCAGAGTAACGAGACACGCTCGCAACAATAAGATGATAGAATTCTTCAAGATTCTGATCAAGATTGAACATGCATATCAACTGAAACTATCGTTGACTATGAAGATTCATTCGAAGTTTGCGTCAAATCTGCTGCAACTAAATTCAAAAGATGCTTTAAAAGAACAATGAAATGAGTCATTTGACTTTATAGTGGTTGAAGACAAAGATGAATGAAAAGTGAAGAATATATTGAACTTCAGACATTACGAACGAAGCAAACGACTACAATATCATGTCAATTGAAAAGAATATGACGTCGATCTACATTGATACAACGTTGATGAAAGTGAATTCGAAGATTGCTTGAAAGTCATCAATGACTTTTATGAACATTATTCAAACAAGTCAAGATAGCAATTGACTCAAGAAAGATTGACTGAACTGCAGTAATAAGAACATTACTAGATGAAGAGAGAAGATAATGTTGCAAACATGCACTTTGAGTTAGTCTAACATAGATCATGTCAGACTATTATAGACTAGTACAGAGCTGATGTTGACACGTTAGTGATCTAGCATGTCTTCATGAGTACAAGATTTTCGACGTGTTACATCTTCTTTCTTCTTTAGCTTTAAACTTCTAGTTAGAATACACTCATATGATTTGCTCTATGCAGACTCATAATAGATTTGTTGCAGTGAATCAGAATGATCAGACATTGAATAACGAGAAATTCGACAAGTGAGAGAATATCGCGCGCGTTCATGCTACTCAGAAAGTCATCAATCTCACACTTTCTGATCTGATCAATAGATTTGAGCTCATTCTCTACAGATTTTCAGCGTCAACACAACTATATTTAAACAGCTCAATCAGTCAGATGTTGATTTGTAGAATCATCTGAAATGATTCTGTTGTACAAACTCAGACAAATGTGATGTTGAGAGTGAATCATGAACGAGCTGATCGCGCTATTAACAGACATTGATTTGAAGCGCTGCAAGCGTTTAAAAGAGTTTACAATATGATGAAGACAATCGAGAAATTATTTTATGAAGCAGATAGTTTTTTCAATAAATAAATAAAAATAAGTCAAAGCTTTTCATCTTTTAGATTAACTATTTTTCTAATTGATTAAGTGAACGATAAAGTCGCGTCACGCTGTTTTAACTCGTTCAAATTCTTTGATCATTTTCTTCTGTTTGATAAAATAAACAATAAAGTCGCGTCACGCTGTTTTAACTCGTTCAAATTCTTTGATCTTTACTACAAACATAAATCATACATTGACATTGAGAAAAAAGAAGAAAAGTGATGTCAATTTCTGTCGATGATGATTATCATTAATGCATTTAAAAATTGACTCATCATTACATTGAAAGAAATGATCATAGAAAAACGAAATTTTAAAAGCAAGATCTTGAATTCGATGAACTCGTGATAGACTTACATATGTTAAATCTTGACAGAAGTTCAACATAGCAAGATTGAGAATCACTTTGACTAAGATAAGTTTCTGACTTTTGTGAATGATGATAGTGTTGAGATCGTGCCTAGAAACTAATCAGAGTGCGTGCGTGACTAGAATGTTTGATCTATAAAGATAGTTATAACTAAGATTTTAAGAATACAGAAGAAAGAAGATACAAAAAGCAAGAAGAACATGCTCTATATAATAGTTACTCAGATCAACGCTAGTCTCAAAGAGAACGTGTTGAAACACAAGAAAAATGTTGATTTGAAAGATGTTTGTGACATAAAGAAATGTGTTTATCATAGACATCTGTTAACTATTCGTAACACAAAGAAGTGTGTTTGTCTAGAAGACAATATAAGCTGATTAGAAGATGCTAAAAAAGAGAAAAGATGCTGAGTTATATCTGAGTCAAATCTGAGTCAGATTCAGATCAAATCTCAAGTCAAGATTCTCGACTAGATCTTGATTAATTCTGATCATTACACAGAGAACTCGTTAACGTTCACTGCGAATTGATTAAAGCTTCAGCCTTGTTCAGTCTTGATACGCTCATAACATTATCTTTCTCTTCGAAAATTCATGTTCGCATGAATAGAACAAATGAAACGCAAAAACTTTCACTGTTTTTCAATTTAGTGTGACTTGTCTGAATAGAACTTATGAAATTTGACTAGAACTTCTTTTGAGTTCTCGAATTCTTCTTTATCGACATAGTATCATTCGTTGTCTCAATCTAGTTTCGTTCATTTGATCTTGTATTGTATTCAATCTCGATAGCATCTAGAGTTCAAAATGTCATCTATCTCTCAATGCTCATCATCTTTGATAGTGAGAGATTTAGATGATTCTGAATGCTGTTCTGATAAAAGATTATCGAAATAAGAACGTAATAGCTTTGAACTAAACATCGAATGCAGCTGCTTCATGCTTATCAATAAACGAAGATGATAGAAGATCTTAACTTTGACAGTGATTTGATAGAGTTTTAACTGTTTGTCTTTCAAATTCTTACATGATTTAGTTGTCTTTATATTTCTAGAGAATAATCAAACTCAGTCGTCTACTTCATAGATGACGTCTCGTCTATGTTTATTGATCTGAGCTTCAATGATCTGCTTCGTCTTTTTCAATTGTTGATGATTGAAGATAAGAAGTTCTTTCATTCAAATGACAATATCATCTGCTTTTCTAACTTCAAGACGTTTATGAATAGTTTCGTAGTCAGTCGTATCTGAATCGAAACTCATTCGTGAATGAAAATTCTTATTGAAGTAGAACGAAGTCATTGAGATGATCGAGAAAATATTAAAATTCTCGCTGAATTCTATCATTGATAGTCATTTTGCTCAGTCGTTCTGCATGTAATTGCAGTAGATTCTTAGTTCGCATTCAACATCTTGATTAGCTCGTTTCGATTGATCATCGATCTCAGAATGATAAGCTGTTGATAAACTAGCTGTGATCTTTAGTCGCTTGCAAAGACTTTGTCACATGATTGATATGAACTGAGAGTCTCTGTTTGAAACAATAGAACTAGATAGATCATGAAGTTGATAGACGTTTCATAGCATGATTCAAACCGTTTCTTCAACTGAGATGTCATCGTCTTCTCAATGACAGAAGACATAGTGACGTTTCTTGATGAGATGACATATGATTGTGCAAATGACGTTATAATCTTTCGATAGAAGTAGCTCAGTGATGAAGTTCATAGCTATATCTTTTCAGCGTTTCTGTGAAATTGATAGAGAATGAAGAAGTTCATTGATGCTATTTCTAAATGTCTTGCTTCGTTGACAAACATGACAGTTTTGAATGTAACGTCTAATCGTTGCTCGATGATCTGATCAATAGTAGAAACGTTGAACTAGATCGATAGTTCTTCGATTGTCAAGATGAGAGATGAAAGACTGATCATGAATTTTCTTTAGCAATTTCGTATGCATATTCTCAGAAACTCACAGTAGATCTTTTCTGAACAGAACGTCGTCAACGATCTCGCAGTGCTTCAATTCAATGCTATGTAGCTTGAGCTTGTTTTTGCTTATAGTTTGTCTATACTCATTGCAAAGCTCATTCGTCTTGTTGACATCTTTTACTCGCTGATAGAGATCAACTTCAGATTTGATAGCTAGAATATCTATTCTATCAAGTGTCAGAATGATTTAATAGCGATCTTCAGTACGCTGAGTTGATTCAGAGACGTCGATCAGAGACATTCTGATTAGAGCATCAACTTTAGTGTTCATTTTATCTGATTGAAAAATGATCTGAAAGTTAAACTTGAATAGAATGTCTAGATAATTGACTTGACGTCGAGTTAACTGTTTGTTTTTCATGAAAATCTTTAAAGTCTGATGATTGATGAACATCTGAATGAGCAGCTTCGTGCATTCTAGCTCAAGTCTTCAGTGTTCAAAACATTGAATAATGACTAGCAATTTCTTGTCATAGATGTGATAATTGCATTCAGCGAGAATCATGCTTTTGCTGTAGAATGCTACGAAGTGAAGAACACTTTCATCATCGTACTGAAATAGTATTTCATCTTTGACGTAGTCAGAGACATTGATTTTCAGAATAGTCTGTCGTTTTGAATCGAAGTGTCGTAGAACTGAAATCAAGCTGATCTGTTTCTTTAGATCATCAAAAGCTTGAACACAGACTTTGTTTCAAACAAAAGATGTGTTCTTTCTAGTCAGCTGAGTGAATGATTTGACTAGCTTCGAGAAGTTCTTAATGAAACGACGATAGAAGTTAACAAATTTCACGAAGCTCTGAACTTCTTTTAGGTTGATCAACGTAGTTCAGTTGACTATGACTTTCACTTTGATAGAATTCATACGAAGATCTTGTTCTGAAACTATGACTTCTAAGAAGACAGTTTCTTCTACGTTGAATTCGCACTTTCAAATATCTACTTGTAGATCAGCTTCTTGTAGATGATTTAATATCATCTTGACATGTTATCAATGTTCTCATTGAGTTTTGCTGTAGATCAGAATGTTGTCTAGATAGACTTGACAAAAGTCATTTAGAAAGTTTCAAAGAACGTCATTTATATACTGCTGAAACGAGACAGAATCATTGATAAGTTCAAAAGTCAACATCTTTGATTTGTACGCTTCTAAAGCGATGATAAAGATAGTGTAATTTTCACTATCAGAATGCATTCGCAGTTTGTTGAAAGTTGAAATGATATCTAATTGAATCAGATGCTTGCAATCAACTATTTTGTTGATCATCTTATCTATGAGCAATAAAGAATAGCAATTTCTTTTGATAATAGCATTGAGTTTTCGATAGTCAACGCAGAATCGTAGATCTTCATTTGTCTTTAAGATGAACAGAACTAGTAAGAAATACGAAGCTTTGCTAGAGATTATAAATTCTTTGAAAAGATTCTTGTTCAGATATTTCTTTACTTTTTGAAGCTTGTAGAAAGACATTTGATATGTTCGACAGCGAAATGACGTTACGTCACTAGTAAGCTCTATCTTATGATCATATGAATGATGAGACGATAGCTTATCTGTCTGAACTCAATCAAAAACATCTAGAAAATCTTGATACTTTGATGATAGCTTGACTTTAATATCTTCTAGATTCTGAGTCGTTTCATCGACTGAGAAGACGTTTATGACATCTAGTTCGCATTGAGTATTGTAGATGATTTCTTTATCGATGTCTTCGATGAACATAGCAAAAATCTCGATCTGATTCTTCTTTTTTCGTTTTACTAGTGCTTGAAAAGAGACAACGTCTATGTTTTGAATCGAAAATGACTCTTTCTAAATGATTGAAACTGAGTGCTTGAGAATCTTTGAAGCATTGCTATGAGTTGTTGAAGAAGTCAAAGTTGATCGCGATCAACTTGAGTGCTTTGTATTTGACGAGATCGAAAAAATCGAAATCGAAATATTTAATTGATCAGAGAATACGATAGTATCATGTCTCATGTTCAATAATATTTCATTTTTGTTCATTCAGAATTTGCTCAATATAGCTTTATGATGCTCAATATCAGCTATCAGCATTGACATAGTCAATTTCTTATGACTTTCGATCGTGAGATTGAGTAGAATCTTATGAGTAATGATCTTTCTAGCTAACTTCTCATCATAGTTTCGTATTAACTTCTCTTTTGCTAGCAATATAGATTGTATTTCAAGTTTCTGACATATTTTATCAACTAGCTTGTCATGTATCAGCGTGTAGACGATGAAATCACTATCTATTAAAGAGCGAAGGCTGAAAGAATTGCTCTGAGAGATAAGAGAAGCATTGATCAGAAATGACTTTTCAAAATAGTTTTCTTTCGATAGAACTTCGATTTGACTGTACAAAGATATGATGTTTATTTCTTCAATGACTCTGAAAGAGATAGCTAGTTTTTTGAATCAGAATCTGACTCAGAGTTTGATGTAGATCAATCAAACTCGTCATCTTCTAATGCATTGACTCTCGAAGTTCGATCAGAACACTCTTTAGAAGTATGATATAATTTGTGACAGATGAAACAGATTTCAGCTTGTAGATTTATGTCTTTGACGTTAGTCAAAATCGCGTCGCGCGATTTTGAATGATCGATGAATGTAATGACTTTGATCTTTCTATAGAGATTCAATGAACCTTATTTCTCAGCAAAGATGACTTGCTTTCAAATCTTGTTCAGAAATTTCTTTTTCTTGATGTCATTCATGACTCGATGCTCATTGTTCAAACGAATCAGATAGTCACGAATTTCGTTCAGAGATTTTGACTGAATCAATTGACTACTTCAAGCTGCACGAAGACGATAGACTATCTTGTCGTGTAAATCAATGATCAATTGCTTTTCGTGATACTTTAGATAGAAGAACAGACGTTGAAACATCGAATAGAAATCGCTGAATTTGCTCTTTTCTTGAGAGAGATTAACATACTTTCTTCGAAAGTTTGTCTCTTTGTCAAGATCATCATAAAGCTGAGCAAGTTCATTTAACAGATCATCGACTGTGACATAGAGATTCAATGAATCTTGTTAATGTCAAGCTAGAATAGCTTTGACTGCGTCTTCTTTGATTCTGAAGTGAACGTAGATCAGAATAGTTCTATTGATATTGAAATGATTGACGTTGATTTCTAGCTTGTCACGAATCTTTTCTTGTCAGTCATCTCAGATAGATTCTTTTTCATCAGTAAACAGAAATGAATTCAAAAGCTTTTGAGATCGCTTGAAGAAATTGAACAGAGTAGAAGAGAAAGAAGTGATCTCTTTAAATAATCGCAGTTGATGTTGTAATTCAGTCACTTGATTTCAAAACGTCTGATTTAATTGATTCGAGCATTCTTTGACTTTATTCATTTTCTCGAAACGAGTCTTTCATATTTGTTTGCTTGATATCTTGTCAAATAACTCACAAGCTTTCACGTCTAGATCTTGTTGAGTTCGAAGACTGTTCAAATCTTCTAGAAAAACTTCTGAGTTTTGTTCAATTCAGTGTTGTAACTGCTTTACATTTTTTATATTTCATGAAGTAGAAGCTTCACAAGATTCATTAAAAGTCTGAGAATGAGGCAAAGAGTATCGATGTTTTTGTACAACATCGATTCTAAGATATTTCAATATGCGAAGTGATAGCTCAGAATAAATGACTGAATCTGTAGTGTCAGAAGAATAAAAGCTTTGATTACTCTTGAAGAAATTGTTCACAGATGATTGAATCATAGCAAAGAATTGATGATCAAGCGAAGAACAATGCTTGATAGTATGTAGTGAGATCATTTGTTAAAGTGTTTAGTCTTCAAAGAAGAGTGTTGCTGATTTGAGAGAGTTTTTTGATAATTCTCAAGCAATCAAGATCTTAATTTCTTGATTCTATTAATCGATTTGAACGAATGCGTACTGAATAAGCTGTAAATTCTCTAGCAATACAAGATCTTAATCTCTTGATTTTATTGATTTCTTGATGTTGTTCTGTCTTTTGATGTTGTCAATCATCAGATACACAAATTTCTTTATACTCATCTCGTTGTCAATCAAGTGAATTTGAATGAGTAATAAAATCAGTATTATGTGATTAATGAATTCTTAAAATAATGTTGAAATCGTGTCTAGAAACTAATCAGAGTGCGTGCGTGACTAGAATGTTTGATTTATAAAGATAGTTATAACTAAGATTTTAAGAATACAGAAGAAAGAAGATACAAAAAGCAAGAAGAACACGCTCTATATAGTAGTTACTCAGGTCGACGCTAGTCTCAAAGAGAACGTGTTAAAACATAAGAAAGATGTTGATTTGAAAGATGTTTGCGACACAAAGAAATGTGTTTGTCATAGACATCTGTTAACTATTCGTAACACAAAGAAGTGTGTTTGTCTAGAAGACAATATAAGCTGATTAGAAGATGCTAGAAAAGAAAAAAGATGCTGAGTCAGATTCAGACCAGATCTCGACTAGATCTTGACTAGCTTTAATCATTACACAGAGAACTCGCTAGCATTCATTACAAATTGATTAAAGCTTCAGTCTTGTTCAGTCTTGATATGCTCGTAACAGATAACAAAGATCAGAATCAGAAAGAATTGCTTACGAGAACATGTATTGTCATCATTATTTCACGTAGCTGTTCTGAGAAAAATAGAAACAACATTTCAATCATTGATGAGCATGCTGATAAAATCGACATAGTCATTCATTTTCATCAAAACAACTGCAGAAAAAGTTGTAAAAGAATCATCTGTGTCATTGTTTCAAATAACATCAACAATAATGCTCATCAAGTCATTGATCAAGCTCTTCTTGATAGACATATTGAATGTTAGCATGACTTGAGCATCTTTGCTGAAAAGCAATGTGCAAGAGAGCTTGTCAGCATCATCGAATGAGATCTTCTTAACTTTCTTGTCAGCGTGTTTGACACATATCTTAATAATCGACTGATTTAATCACTCAAGACAATTGAAATTATACTCGTCAATTTCATGTCTGATGACGTAGAGATGTAATGCTTCATTAGAATTGATTCAGCTTTTCAGAATCATATTTTTCTTCACATGAGTTAAAAGAAAGCTTCAATTCTCAGAATTTAGCTTGTTGTCTTGCAGCTCATTCAAAATTTCATGAAACTATTGAGATTCAGCATTCTCATCTTGTTGTCTCATGATCTGAGACAGAACAATGATCTGATCAAAAGTAAGATATGTCTGCAGATCAGTCAAAGCTTTCGTAAAGAGAGATGTGACATGAAAGTTATACAATGCTCAATCACTGATCGAAGAAAGTTAATTAAAGTCATCGCAAAAAAGAATGAAAAGATTCTTGAAGAAAACATTCAATCAAGCATGAATCTGACAAAAACATTGATTGATGTAATAAAGAGTTTTTAAATCAATCATGAACTTCTTGTTGATGATAAGAAAACAACAACGACGAAAGTAATTCTGCAAGCGAGAAAGACTTTTCAACTTCAGAGACTCAAAAACACTCTGAATGAGAAAATTCAACAATTGATGAAGAATAAAGTTTTTAATGTTAAAGACAGCTACATTGATGAGAACTGCTCGCAGTACTGAATTGCTCATATTAATTTGTGCAGCATAGTACATCAAATGACTGAAGATTAAATTGATGCAAATCGACTTTTCGATCTTGACAATCTCGTTCAGATGCAGAAGAAGTTGAGCATCAAAGTGATAGCAATAATGATCAATGACTTGATCAACAACGTCTCGCTGCTCGACATTCAAAAGAAAAAGACTATCGATCTTTTCAAGAATAGCTGAGATGAAAGCATTCTTGCAAGTTACACAAGTAACGATCGAGTGATCTCGAATGACAATCAGAGTCGCGTCATATATAGATTGCAATCAGTCGTGATTCTTGTTCATGAATCTTTCGTTCAAATCAATAAATATCTGTATGAGACTGTTGTCATGATTTGATCTGCGTCAACTTAATAGTTCTTCGTGACAAAGATTCTGATTCTGCTCGATCTCATCATGCTTTAAGAACTCAATTTCAGAGTTCATCTTGATCATCTTGAGCGTAACTTTCAATGAATCGCGCAAGTGATCATGATTGATCGCGCAAGCGACATAAGCAGACATTCAATAAATCATCAAGAGTGATACTTTAAAAGCAATGATGAAGCATGAGCTTGACTTTGCAGAAATTTGAAAAATCAACATGAGATGATTGACTTGAATAACAAGAAAACAAGTTAATTATTTTGAGATGATCACATCAAGAGCGAAAGTCTCAAGTTTTATTTATTCATGTGTACTTTTGAGTTGCAATCAGAAGAATTAAATGTTTCTGATGAGCAGATTGTTCACAATAATGTTCCAGAAATGTTTTGAACATTGTGATACAATTATTCTGAAAATTCAAAGCACATCTTTGCTTCTCAATTGATCGTAGATCAAGATTCTGCACAACTCATGAGAAATTTCATAAATTTCGCTGAAGAATATGATGACACATCTTTTAAGCAGATCAGTCTCGCTCGACAATTAACTTGTTCATTAACTTAGTAGTAAGAGACAGTAAGAAAGCTTTTTCAAAGACTTTAAGCATGATGAACTGAAGAAGATTTTTGAACGACTCAGACTTTTTTTCGATCTTGAAGCAATACTTGATCAAATAGTGCATCACTGTCATTTGATTTATACAAGAAGAAAAGTTCATGTTAATCATTTATCTCATGATCATCGTGACGTTATAGCTGTTGAGAAGAGCATCATTTCAAGCGAGAAAATAAACATAATGATGTGAATTCATCTTGCAAGAGACTTCAGACAGAGATCACTCTGATCAAGAAAAGTGAAAACAACAAGTCAATTTATCTGTTTCTTTGATCTTTCGCTGACAGTAGCTAGAAGTGCAACGAGTATGACACTGAAAGTAATTCAACAGTTCAATCAGCTCACGAAGCATATTAGTACACTCTGAAAAAGAACGACTGCTTAAGTGAACAGCAATTGCTGACAGATTATCAACGAGATTGAAGATCATGATTTATACATCTCAGAAAGAAAGATATTAATCAAGATCTGTGACATTCGAAGCGTTGTTGATTTACAAGAATTCATGTATGTGTTTGCTTTCATGAAACTGTCACTCAAAGCAATATCAGAAATTCTGAATCTTGAACTTCTTCTTAATAACAAGCTTCATAAACAGCATCACTCTGCATTTTAAACACTCAATGATGATGTGAGAATTCTTCTGAAGCAGTCTTCAAGCAATCTTAACTCGTTCATTCTCGCTCGCTGTCATGTACATCTCTTGATCAAACATGTATGCATAAAGATTACATCATTGTAAATCAGTGACATTAAGAGTAAAGAATAGTGAAAAGCAGATAAGATCATAAATCATAGTTTTCAGTTTTATTCTGACTCTGTTTCAGTATGAACGAGTATCTTGCACAGTTGCAGTCTTGCGAACAATCATATTGATCAGATGAGACTCTGAATTCTCAATCATTTCTTGAAGTATGTTGATATCATTCATTTTCTCTGCATTGCAACTTGTATATCATTGATTGATTTAACAAATCTGCTTTCACAGCTGACTGTTAAATGCTCAATAGTGAAACTGAGAATGACGTGCAAAGCGATCATCTTTATATTTCATTAAATGATTGTGACAATCAACTAAAGAAGTTACAATGTGAAGATGAGTGCTGTTGAAGAAAATGACTTTGATAGAAAAAAGAGTAGAAAAGATCATACAAGCAATGTGTAAAGAGAAATCGCGCTCATTAAGAAAGCGAAAGCTCAAAGTGATCATGAAAAACGAAGTTTGCTGAGAATGCAAAGCAGCTGCAGCAAGCTGAGACTGCTTCAGTTCAGTTCGAAGTTGAGCGAGTTTAAAAAGTTCAGTAACTAAGTCAGAAATGAAAGTAATATCGATGATGATTGATTCTTTCATCAAGATCTGAGCATCTTGATTCAACTCTTGCTTTGTCACAGTTTCTTCATCATTTTGAAGAATGTAAGACAAGTAATTCAGAATGATATTCTTCTAAAATAATTAAGAAAGTCGTTCAACATCAATGATAATATTTATGTAATTCAAATGATGTTTTCTCAAAAAGATCAGTCAAACTTCTACGTTACGATGATGTACATGAAAGATACGCTCAAATTGATGATTCATGTTACTGTTCTCAGCAATCGAGATGATGAGCTTCAAAAGAAAAACTTGCAGCTTAAAAGAAAAAGAAAGCAATTGATTAACAATCTTGAAAGTGTTTTGCATAAAGTTAATCACATGATTGATATATTTATACTGATGTTTCTTTACATGATGAAATTTCATGATAACGTGAACTCTGACTATCAACATTTTCTCGATCAGAAACAATTCAGAAAGATTGATGAGTAGACACAGTAAATTTATGTTGTTCTTGACAGATCACAACGTGAAATCATTAAGATTGATGCTTCTGTTCTTGATGCATTGATGACAAAAGCATCATTTCTTTCAGTTAATCAGCTTTATGTCAAAGTCAATCTTGTTGCAGATGTTGCAAAGATCTCATTCGAAGTTCTCAAGAGCGTTGTAAAACTTGTGAATGAGATTTTAATCATTCTCAGACATGATCAAAGCGTCAAGATTTTGATTCAATGTGACATGAGCAGATGATGTTGAGTCAGAAGATACAAGTCTACAGATGACACAACGACTTGATTCAAGCTCATTGACACGTTGAAAGATTGAGTGAAGAACATTATGACTATCACTCGAGCATCAATGCATCTCATTTTCAGAAAGATTCAATTCATCAATGCAATAAATACACAAGACAAGTGAATCAATCAAATTTTTAAAAGAAAAGTTACTCAGAGCTCTTTGTTAGAGGCCTGCCTAGAGCGAGTCAGATAGGAATGTCATTTAACTAGAAGATAAATGCTAAGAAAGAAAGGTAGCTACGAGAAAGAAGCTGGCTACATATGTGTGTTCCTCAGCCGACGCTAGGCCCAATAGGGACTAGTCAAGGTGACGGAGCGAGGATAGGCCTGGTAAGACTAGAAGGCTGAGCCTGGCAAGGCTAGAATCGTGACATTACCCCCCCCCTTCGACGATTCATGTCCGCATGAATGTATTTCCTGCCCGGCTCGATTGATTGCCCAATCATCGTTTCACAGGCCCAGACCTGTTAAATCGTGATTGGTTGAATTGTCGATTAGCGCGATTTGTTCGAGTATCAAATATGAAAATCGTCAACGACCTTCTGAGCGTTCATAAATTCGTCGCCATCAGCGTTGTATCAATTGAGATCATTGTCATAGTCATTTCATTTGACCCTATACTGAAGTTGTCTTCGATATCGACGGGAATTCAATATATCATCGATTTCCCACTCGTCTTCGTCGTTTACCACTATTGAACCTGAGGATTCGTTCTTTTGACCAGGCAAGAGATCGTCGACGGCAGGACGAAGCAGGTCAGAATGAAATACATCATGAACACGCATAGACTCTGATAATTCCAGTTTATATGAAGAGTCGATGAGATCTAGATTGATGAAAGAATCGAGCATTTTGTCACCTAGCTTCTTGAAAGATCTCGCTGTAACAATGTTCCTTTCATTCAGGAACACCTTTGATCCGACCTCGTAATCAACTTCTTTTCTATGCTTATTGACTTGTTTCATCATTTGTTCCCGTGTTTTGACTAGCGACTCGCGAGCAAACTTCAGTGTTTTGTTCATATTTTCAAATATATCCTCGACTTTAGTCGCCTGCAAGCGTTCACGAAAACTTTCATATTCGATGACATCGAGTTCAAAGCTCATACGAGGATGAAAGTCTTTGTTTAGAAAGAAAGAGGTCGAGAAGATGACTGAGAACAGAGCATTATTGTCGGCGAACTCGATCATGAGTAGTAGCTTAGCCCAGTTATTCTGCATGTACGAACAGAAGAATCGAAGATACCTTTCGACGTTCTGATTGACTCGTTCACTTTGATCGTCGATCTGAGGGTGATAGACTGTGAAGAGTCGAAGATTAATGCCTAGTCTTTTGCAAAGCGACTTTCATAGAATGAAGGTAAATTGAGAACCTCGATCCGAAACAATGGAATCGAGTAAACCGTGTATTCGATATATTCACTGAAGCATTAGCTCAGCTGTTTTTTCTGCTGTGATTCTCTCGTCATCAGTGAAGCAAGAAATATAATGTCGTTTCTTTGACAGTCTACATATCACTGTTAGTATGACGTTTTTGCCTTTCGAAGAAGATAAGTCGATGATGAAATTCATGACTATGTCCTTTCATCGCTGTTCGAATATGAATAGAGAATGTAGTAGTTCATTGAATTTATTTCGAGAAGTCTTTGATCGCTGACAAATGTAGCAGTTCCGAATATATCAATCTATTGTCTTCCGCATTGAAGATCAATAGTAGTATCTTCTTATGATCTTCATCGTTCTGAGAATTCCGGAATGATCAATAGAAGATTGATCGTGAACTTCTCGAATTAGCTTCATTTGAAGGTGCTCATCGAAGAGAACTCATAGAAGATCACCCCGATATAGTATTCCGTTCTGAACTCGACAATCTCTTAATTTAGTACCTTCGTATTGAGCTTCACCTTTTAATACGACTTCACGAAGTAGAATACAATTCTCGTTGATTCTGTTAGCTTCTAGAATCAATCGATAAATTGATTCATCGTTCTCTTTCTCTTCTAGATCAGCGATTTTCATTCGATTCGACGTGAGAATCGTAGTTCGCTGATAGCGACATCGTTCATTCTCGAGACTTCTAGAAACTGAATCGACTCGACGAGTCAATGCATCGACTTTGATGTTTTGTTTGCCTGAACGATACATGATTTTGAAGTTGAAGTCGACGAGCTTTTGTACTCAGCGCATTTGACGTCTACTTAGCTCTTTATCTTTCATTAATGACGTTAAAGCTTGATGATCAGTGAACATCTTGATGAGTAGCTCAGTCAATTTCAGCTCAGATCGTCAATGCTTGAAGGCACGAATGATTGCTAGTAGTTTCTTGTCATAGATCTCGTAATTGCACTCAGCGAGACTCAGATTCTTGCTGTAGTAGATCATCGAATGCAATGTTTCTTCGTCGTCATACTGAGAAAGTATGTCATCGTTGACGTAGTCGAATGAGTCTGTTTCAAGAATAGTCTCTCTATTCTGATCAAAATGACGAAGAATAGAGACTTCAGTCATTCGTTTCTTCATATGATCAAAGATCGTTTGACAAGCTTGATCTCATTCAAATATCATCTCTTTTTGAGTTAGTTGAATCAGAGAATGAACAATCTTCGAAAAGTTCTTTATAAAACGTCGATAGAAATTGCAGAAGTCGACGAAGAACTGCATCTGAGTGAGGTTTGTAGAAGTAGATCATTCGACTACTGCTTGTACTTTTCTGAGATTCATCTTTAGTTCTTCGATGAATAGCAATAGTTTCAGAAAGAAGATCTTCTGAACATGAAACTCGCATTTGTTTATATTCATCTGAAGATCAGTCTCTCGTAGTCTATGTAGAACTAATCGTACGTGTCGCTTATGTTTCTTCAGTGTTTTGCTGTAGATGATAATGTCATCTAGATAGATCTGACAAAACTGATGAAGATAGTCAAATAACACGTCGTTCATATAGTGTTGATAGAAAGTCGAGCCGTTGGTTAATTCGAAAGGCATCACGTGATATTTGTAGAAATCAAAAGAGATGATAAAGATAGTCAAATCTTCGCTGCTCGAATGCATACGCAGTTTGTTGAAGGCGACAATGATGTTCAATCGAGTCAGATATCTGCTATCTTGAATACGAGCGAGAGTTTCGTCTATTAGCGATAAGAGATAGCGATTTCGTTTGATCAAAGCATTGAGCTTTCTGTAGTCTACACAGAAACGCAAGCTATCGTCTTTCTTTTCGACGAATAGTATGAGCGAAGCGTATGAAGCTGAGCTAGAAGATATAAAGTCTTTATTCAGATGCTCGATCAGATAATTCTTCATCTTTTGAAGCTTGTAGTCAGACATATGATAGAGACGACTTCGAGAAGATGTTTTCTCGTCGATCAACTCAATTTTATGATCGTAGAGGCGATGAGAGAATAGTTGATCAGTCATCGCTCGATCAAACACGTCTAGATAGTCATGATATTTCGAAGAAAGCTTAGCTTTGACTTCTTTCAAGATCTCTTCGTGTGAAAGCTCTTGTAGATTTACA
>JAABUO010001557.1_pt1 | contig 29657 bp, 31 predicted proteins | sample 5559291 | NCBI WGS metagenome assembly JAABUO01 (sample SAMN10711878, study PRJNA513372) | rock metagenome | isolation source: Antarctica rocks | place: Antarctica: Victoria Land, Finger Mt sud | reverse complement strand
GATGTGATCAAAGCCATTGAGCTGCTCTGCAGAGTCTGAGGTCATTCAGCTCAGAGACTCAGCCTTGCTGAGTGCCATGAGTCTTGTGGCTGCCACAAGGGGTCCCACTCTGCAGTCTCAACGGCATTTTCAGGTTCAGCCCCTCAGCTCAGATGCAGTAGCTGTCACATGGCCTGCAGACTCAGACACTCAGGCAGCGACGCAGCAGTACCAGCCTGTAGGCTCTGCAGCTGCCGTGCAAGCTTCCAATGTGACGCATTTGAGTAGCTGTGACGAGCTGGAGGCTGTGGCAGAAGCTGTCATGCAGCAGGGCTGTTTGGATGAAGAGGGCATGACAGCACAGCTCATGAAGCCCTTCCTGCCTGGGTTTTTGAGGGCTTTGAGTGAATTGCCAACTGCAAGCAGGTATGGGCGGCAGGCAACGCCCACTGCTGGTCCGTATGCCTGTCTGTGATTTCAAGTCTGTCTTGCTTTGCATGTCAGTACATGAGAGGCGGCACATCCACACTTGAGATGCCTGTATGCCCACACTGCTATCTGCCATGTCACCTACAGAACACCAGTTCTCTCTGCTGTTGCCTAGCGTCAGCTGAGAGCAAACTCCCATCAGAACCATCACAAGCCTGCTCCCAGTGATGTGTCCTCAATTGAGATTTTGCTGTATCTGATCCTCTGAGTCTGACATTGCTTCTTATGGAGGCGCAGTCTGAGTCGATCCTACATTCAGCAATGCAATGCCATACCTTGTACAGCTAAACACACGCTTAACGCTCGTTCCTGCAGTGTTCCAAAAGGTGCATGAAGAGACAATGCCAAAACGACCTCCCTTAGTGCAGAAAGTCAGGAATGCAGGTATCTGTAAGCAATGCCCAAACGGCTACATGGTGTCACACGGCTGTACATACAGTCAGCAGCTGTTTAGCAGGCTGTAGCTAAGGAACAGCTGGATGTATGCTCCAGGCAGTTTACTAGGCTCTGCCAATCAGTGCACCCTTGGGAGCATGTATCTGAGACCCAATCTGTCCAGGAACTGGGTCAACGCCTGAGAAAGAGGTGTCAGTAGGAATATGATCAGCCTGCTGTTGCTTCTGTGGTTTGTGAAGGCTTGTGCATGGGCTGCAGGTGGTTAGTGCCTCTGGCATCTCTCATAGGCAACATCATGACGGCTGACATGGCTCCTGGTAGGGGTTCCCCAGGTGCTGAGCAGGGGTCTGTGGTGGGGCCTGAAGAGCCCCAGGGGTCCCCCAGCCTGAGGGGGCTCGACAGCAGCCAGATGCCAACTCAACTGAACGATCAGCCACCACCAGATGATGCTGACAGCACTCAGGTCTGCCATTGTGCTTTGATCAAGTTCATACACAATTTTTCCATGCAAAGTCCAGCCAGCTCAATTCCATTCGTTTCATGCCAGAATAGCCATACACACCTCCAGACATATTGCCTCATCAGCACAGGTTGAGCTCGTGCAGTCTCGACTGCCCTGATTTCAGCAAAAGTTGCTTGAGCTGAGCCAGTGTTGCTTGAGCTGAGCCAATGTTGCTTGAGCTAAGCCAGTGTTGCTTGAGTCAGTGCATGGCCATACGAGTCTGCGTCAAACATGCATGTGCAAGTTTCTCTGTTATACAGACATGTCGACATGGCCATCTCTAAGATGCGTGTGCTGCATGTATGACAGGCCGGCAACAAAGAGAACGTGTCAGTCAACCAGGCAGCACCCAACAGGAGCCAGGGCAGGAGCAAGAAGCATGCCAAAACCAGCTCTGCTGGTGAGGCAGAGTCCTGTGCCATTGATCATGCCTTTGTGAAGGCAGTGCTTGCAGCTGCACAGACTGCACAGGTGAATAAAATCTGGTTTGTCGTGCTGTCTCTTCCCTTTTGTGTGAGATGTAAACGCTGACCCCTAATAGCAGGCTTGATCATGGCTCCACAATGCCTTGTGGCATGCAATATTCTTGTCTCTGTATATGACTGCTGTCAACACCATGATTCAGTCAGCTTGGGCTTTGTGGTGCTGAGAGACACATGCAGGAGGAGGACAACACCGAAGTGACACGTGCAGTTGTAGGGTGGCATGTGACTGCCTATCAAGACCTTGGACTTCTTCCGTGGTTAGATGCATGTAGGTGTTGTCTACAAAACCTTCTGTGGCCCAAAACAGCATTGAATGACTTGTCAGTCACACTCAGAATTCCCAATCACTGTCTGTTGACTCCTCTGCTGAGTCCTACAGACAGGAAAGTTTAATTGATTGCTTGAATTGTCGGTGGTCTGGATCAGTGGTCGCTGCTGACCTTTATGACAGTAACTGGTCCATGTCATCACAGGAGACATGCAGTTGCTACCAGCAGCAAAGGGTCTCTACTGCACAAGGCAGGCTGTGCTGACATGACAACTACTGTGACAGGTCAAAGAGCAGCTGGCCGGAATCAGTGCCACATTGGCAGTGCAGAGCTGGCAGCAAGGCAACTTTGCAAGCAGCTTAGGCGCTGTTCAGCTGACATGCATGCTGGGCTTTGCAAGTAAGTAATGATGTGCTGTACTGAGTAAGCTGAGTGTCCCAAGCCAGTTTTGACTGTTGAGATGGCCGAGCGATCTGGTGCCACCTGCCGTTTGTTTTCTGTTTGTATTTTGGGTCTTCTGCGTGCTGCCACAGATGATGGTGGTCCTGTGAGCTTGCAGCAGTGCTGAATAAAGGCCTGATGCGTACTTGATAGCTACAACCTGAAGAGTCTCAGTGCTGAATCATGCAGCAATGCTGTCTGGAGGCCTGCTGCATATTGACAGCTACAAGTTGAAGAGTCTCAGTGTTTGACCATGCAGCATTGCAGTGTGTCCAGCATGCGGTGCATCTGATGCAGGCCCCAGCACTGCAAGACATGGGCAGGACAGGACTGGATCTTTCAGGCAATGTTCAGAGCAACTTGCCAGTCTAAACAGCGCGCTACAACACTGTTTAGCCGCAGATGACGGTGGGATAGTAGGCGCATTGCAGCAGAGAATTCATCTACTGCAATCACAGTCAAACTCGACACAAGCTGTTGCTGCTAGTTACAGTGGTTTCCCTGCATGATTATAAGCTGTTGTGAAATCTTTCATTTGCAACTGTGCTATTATGGGCATGGCGGATACCAATCAGAGGTCTGTATGAGAAGTGCATGAATCACCAGGTTCGACCAGCAAGCAGTACGCTGGCAAACTTATCTTCATGCAAGCGACCTGTGGTCCACCGGATGAATCTTGAAAGCTTGTGACTCACAGGCATTTCTCGATTCAGGCCATGTTTGTTTGTGGTGTATGCCTAGCACCTTGCTGGCCATCAAGGGTCCTGTGTTCTGTTGCAAACCAGAGCTGGCATATATGCTGTTGCTCTCAGCATGCTGTGCAGGAAGAGTTGACTCTGCATTCTTGCCACTCAGCAGAGTCTGATTGGTCTGACAGGCAGGCAATCTGACAGTATGTGATGTGGATTTGCAGCCAGCTGTCCCAGCTCCGCCGCCTCCGACTCTCGTGAATGATGCATGGGCCTGGGCTCGTTGTTGGGTGGGTTGCAGGGGGGGCAGGCTGTAGAGGCACTACACATGTGTGCAATACAGTCAGCCCATGTGAGGCAGTACAAGAACGCATGGCTCACATGCCTAGGTTTCGCGCTTAGCTTTGTCATGAATCAGCTTTGTGACTGTCTGCGAGCGCCGATACCAGCATGGCTACACACGTTGCCACATCAAAACACTTGGGCTGCGAACGTTGCCCTTAGAGCGTACAGGTCCGCTGGCTTGTTCTAAGCTTCAAGCGACCCTTCCATCGATCAGGTCGCACCGTTTGACTTTAGCTGTGCCTCACTGGCAAGGTGAGCTGACTGGAGGTACAAGCTGTTGCACCAACACTATCGCAAGCTGATTGCAAAGCACGTGTCGCGCCAGTCCCGGACATTTTTGCAATCTTCGACGTTCGGTTCCTGGCACGTTTGACTGTCCGTGTACAAACTGTTCGCCGAAGCTTGCCTTGCGTGTCATTATTCTTTGCCGTTTACTGGTTGCGTGTCATTTCATGCTGTTCTTAGGCGGGGGCAGGACCCAAAGACTGGCTTCGTGCACAACACATTCTTCACGACTGCGCCGTTCACGCAGGTTGACAGCGGTGCTGACGCCTTAGAGTCACCGGCAGGCTTTACGTCACCACAACTATTTTGTTTTGCGAAATAATCCAGTTCCCTTGGGTAAGAAGCACAATCTGAGAGGCATGAACCAAGGCTTGGACAACAGCAGCAGTCTGGCCTTAGCAGATCAAAAGAAGCTACGGCGCCTTGCCAAGAACAGAGCCACTGCATCTGTGTCAAGGTGACATGACAGCTTTCTAGCTCCAGTCCATCACGACCTGCACGACTCTTGCTGCACAAAGCATGAAATGTAGTGCTGAGTGTACTATTTAGCCTGAGTCATCCCATTGTCACAAGGTCTTGTCAGGTGCTAATACAAAGTGTCAGTCTGATCCAGCAGGTTAGCATAACCATCAACAATGTGCCAAACAACTATGTGCTGAGTGACACTGACTGACCTATGTTGTTTTGCTTGTAGGAGCAGGAAGCGAGAGCATCTGCAGACTTTGCAAGTACGGCTGGGTCATCTCGAGAAGGAAAATGCGCGCTTGACACAAAAGCTGTCACAGCAGGATGCCGAACTGGACAAGTTCAGGCAAGGCTTGCCAAGTCACCATCCTGGTAAGCGCGCCGAGTCACTTCAGCTTCCTCAGCATCAGGCTTGCTTTCAGGTTTATCAGCTTGACTCTTGTCAGTGATAAGTCCTGATGAACTGCTGCTCAACTCCTGTCAAAATGCTTTGTGTGGCTGCTTCTCAAGGTGTGAATGGCACTAACTTTTGCACAAGCTGCTTAGGAGTTATTCATGCTTGTTGCTTCCCTTGACTGAGCACAACTCTTGTACAACAAGCTGAACTATATGTGGCCTCACTGCTCAAGATCCATTTTTGTGTTCAGGTGTTGCTGCTGACATTGGCAAGGCAGAAGAGGAAGCAGTTGCTGTTCAGGAGCTTTCTCAATGTCCCAAAGCTGTTGTGCTGCGCCCAGCGCAGTCAGCCCTGCCCCGCATCTTCTGCAGCGTGGCCAACCCTCCTAGCAGCTCCTATCCCCACCAACCCCAGGCTGCACCACAAGATGCCCCCCCCCTCGACATCACTCAGGCCCCTTCCAGGCGCAGCAAGCGTAAGGCAGATTCATATGCTGCAACAGACATCACCACACAGGACAGTGGCTTGCACGGACAGACGGACGCAGCAGAGCCAGTAAGCTGGTCATCCTCTGACCAGCAGGCATCAGCGTCCTTGCATGCTGATGAAGCCAGCCGTCAGACCTCAGTGGAACGCAGTGCCAGTCCCAGCACAGAGGCACTCCCTGCCGTCATGCTTCCTGCCAACCAGCCAGCATCTTTCAGCATCATCACCTCTGGTGACTCATCACAGCGCATTCTCAAACGTGAGCGCAGCGTTAACCTGATACACTTGTCAGGGACGCAGGCACCCCCTGACACCAGCGAGTACCCTGTCAAACGGCAAGCACCTCCATCTCCCGTGCACCCAGGCCCCATAAATCAAGTCCATAACTGCCCTCATTCAGAGCCCGCAGCTCCCTCTCATGAGCATATGCACCATCACAACCCCTTCCAGCAGCAGCAGCAGCAGCCAGACATCATTCATGCCGGCAGCTGCAACTTTGACAGTCTACCAATGTATGCACCCACTGAGCTTGTTGACGCACAAGCTCAGCGCTACAGCGCCCAGGCACCTGATGCGCAACAGGCACTACAGCAAGCAGCATGGACCTCAGCGCATCCACATACTGACCAGTTAAGCATGCTGGACGTCTTGCCAATGGGCATGTTGCGTGAGGGCAGCAGTGGCAGCGGCAGCAGCTCGCCAAAGCAGAGAGCAGGTTGGGGTTGGTCAGTCACCACAGGCCATGAAAAACATGCTGCACAGTATGGCAGTGACCAGGATGCTCAGTTTAGCAGACTGCCCATGAGTGGTGTGCTACCACAGGCACTGTCCACATCTGACGTCAGCTGGGGACAGCAAGCATGGCAGGATGCATGGCAGCAGCATCAACATCAGGAGCAGCAGCACCATCAGCAGCAGCAAGCATGTGGGTCAGATCAGTGGGCAGTGTTCAATCAATGCTTCGACCAGTGGCAGCCAAGCAGTGTAGATGCAGCTGCAGCAATCAAGCAGAACGAGCCTAATGGTGCTTTGTCAGGGTTTGATGAGTCGTGGTGGATGATGCCCCACTATGGCACCAAGCACAGCTGAAGGCTTGCCATGTACAGGTGATTGTGCATCTGTATCAAGCTTTGTGTATCATTGCCCAGTTTAATGGCAGCATTAGCACATCTTGCAGTCACAACCATTTTGGCAGTAGTTTAGGTGTATGAAGCGCTCCATCCACAAGACAGCTGATGTTTGGCTCTCTAGCATATAGATTGTCGGGTCAGTCTAATATCAGTCTATGGCTATAGTTTGCTGGCACAGGATCATGACATACACTTGTGTCTCTGCTGCCACAAAGGACACGTACAGTTCATACAGGCCCTACGGTGACGTCAGTGTTTTCTCTCTCTGCAGGCAAAATAAGGCAAATTGATTGACTGTTTTGTCAATGCAAGCAAAGATACGCAAGTTGCTTCAGCCACTCATGACAGATGGTGACAGTAACTCGTCTAGCAATTGGAGTTTTGTTGAGAGTTGCATGACCGAAGGTTGCAGTAGTGATGCTTGAGCACTGTCAGAATTTGCCAGCATTGTACACTTCTTTTGGCAGCTGCAGAGTTTTGATGAGGAGCTGGTTTGCATGTTAGGTCTGGGTTGCTATCAGTATCAGATGACAACAGCCTTTTTGGTGAAATTGTCATCAAATGTCTCGCCAGCGTGAATGGGGGCACCCCATGTTGGTCAGCCGCAGCTAGTCAAGCTGAAGTCGTTGATGTGTACATGTACATGCGCTATACAGCATCAATTAAAGAGCATCATGACAGCAGCACCCAACAAATTCACTGTGTTCATTGCAAGGTTGAAGTAATGTACAGGGGACAGCAGTGTCTTTTGAAAGTATAGCATTGTTTGAAACTTGAATGCATGTCAGTATTGTCTGACATGTACTGTGTCAACTAGCATACAGCTATTTGGCAAACACTACTTGATGACGGAGTCTGATGCTGCTGTAGTGCCTTGACCGAGAGTTTTCGGTGCGGCTGTATTGCCTTGACGAGTGATTAGGACACCATGTCTGGTCAAGCCTTTGTACCAGTATCTTGGGGTATCAAACCTCAGTCTTGGACTTTGATTGACACTGCAATTGTGCAATGCATTGTGCTGCAATACAAGCTCTGCAGCACGTGCATGCTCACATGCAGAATGTATGAGTCTGTGATCCAATGCTGAACTAGTCCTGGCATCAATGCAGGCGTTTAGGGCGCATGATACTGTGCATTGCATGACACAAACTCATGATTGGCTTGACCCTATGATGTGACATTCTGTTATGAGATGAAAATCAATGTTGGGTACGATACACCTGTCATTATCTGATATGCAGTAGCATCCAGTAATGTCAGAAGGCTGTATCTTGCAAATGACATCTGTGTCACAAATAGACTTCAGCAGGTTTTCCATGTTTTGCAACGCTCAGGTGTGTAGCAGACATATAAACGTTGGAACAGCATTGTGCAAGACTGTAGGCCACAGTTGCCGTGTAGTCTGGTATGTTTGAGAAAGGCCATCAGGCTGGCATCAACAAGTGACACTGACAGCATAGTTGAACGACACATGGACAGGCACTGTACAGTTATTTACAAGATCGAGTTCCAATCCTTGTTAAGCATTTAGATCTAGATACTTGAGTTCAAGCTCCCAATATATACCAAATGTTTAATACACTGAAACTTTTGGGGAAAAGAGGTTCAGTAAAACACAGAAAGACTAGGTCTGAGTGCAAGAGCACACACATTCCATCACAAGCAATTCAGCGCCAGGAGAAGGTAAGTTCTAGCCCAGACAACATGTATTCATGCTGCTTCTAGAGGAATATTTCCCTGTGTGACTGCTTGCTTGTGTGGTTCAATGCAGATATCCCTCAAAAATGTAATGAGCCTGCTAAAGCAAGCATACCAATATGTGTATCCTACTTCCATTTTATCAGTAGCAGAAACAGATAACTTTTGCAGTTCAAAGACATGCAAGCAGAACTTTCAGCAACTATGGGGTCAGGGCGCCCGTCCTGATAAGTCAGATGGCGTGGTGATAGCATATGCTGATCAGTAGCAATGTGGCTGACAGCAAAGACAGAAGCCCAGAGAATTCCAGTGACAGTCAGTAGTATTTGGTCAGTATAGGTTCTATAGGCAACCACGTGATGCTTCCTTCAGCATACTGTGTCCATCAAATTCGAGCAGACGGACGGCTGCATGTTATTCCTGCAGACGAAAGCAGGTATCAGTGAGATGTTTAGGTTACTGATCACTGCAGAGTGTGCAAGGTAGCTGTGCATACCAGCTCTTCAAGGCAGAAAAGTTCGTCGTGTTTCAGCTCGCCGGCCCAAGGATTCAATTTATGTGCCTCTTTGGCGCATGTTGAGGCGGGCTGCTCTGGTGAAGGAGGTTGAGGCTTTGCTGGGGACGGCATGAAGCCGTGAGCAAAGCTTGGAGTACCTACGTCCATCATGGACGTGTCAAAGCTGAAAGAATGCTTCCTCTCCATTGCAGCGGCTGCTTTGCTTCACGCTGGTGTGGCCTGAGAGATGGCTAGCAGGAGGGAAACATCCTAGCACGCACGTGTGGAAAGGCGGCAAAAACTTCACCTCGCAAATCATCGCCCCTGAAACTAAATCTTATAGAGGGCATCATACACATGGGTGCCACATGGCTCTTGCATTGTGCAGCCTTTGTTAGCCTTTGTTAGCTGTGCGCGCAGAGCAAAGGGCCTGGTCCGGTCTTGCGACTGCGCCCGGCGTTTCCGTGCCCGCATGTGAAACGTGAAGTGATGCGCCCGCGCATCTTGAACACACTTGCCGAGCTCCTAACTTCACGACAGCGTTCTCGTGCTTGCTGCTAAGTGAGACCCGCAGCAGAATGTTGTGACCAAACGGGTGCATCAAGTATGTCATGAGAGGTTCATAAGGCCAACATGGAGCGAGAACAGTACAGGCCCAGGGTAAGCAGTGTTTGTGAGATCAGTCTTTCGTCCGGCAGTCAGCCTGCTGGCAGCAAGGCACCATGTCATTTATGATCCACAAGTCGCAGAACATACCAGCAGCAGGTTGCCAGTCCCAACAATGCCATATTGATCCCACTTTGCAGTCGTCAACCTGGGAATTTTGCTTTTTCCTGTTTGCAGTGGCGGGAAGGGCCTTCTAGGGGTTATGATTACCATGATCGGCAGGTAGCACGTGAAAGAAGTGAGTATCCAGCAGCAAAGCGAGGCAGGCGAGAAGGCAGCCCTGCATACCCTTCATATAGGGAAGTCAGTCCCGCTCCAGGACCTATGTTTCCTACTGCCCCTAGAGACCGATATGAAAGTAGGGTCACCTCTCAAAAGCATCTATGGCCTTGTCTACTGAAGGTGCTGGTGTTCAATTTGGTTGGCTACAAAGAAAAGCTTTGTTGTTCTTACAGCTTATCCTCCACCCGGCGTTGCAAGGGGGCGAGGCCTGGCAGGGAGAGGTTATGGGCGCATGGTAAGCAATGACAGTCATATCGCTATGTGCAATAACATGTTATTGCTTTGTCACAAAGATGCGGCTCTGAGCTGACCTGGTCTGCCCTCTCAGCAGCTTCAGCTATACCAATCATCTTCAGCTGTTTTCTCCCCAAGGTTCAGTAAATTCTCATTGATTCATGGCTGCTGTCTGCATCCTCTTGCATATTTATTGCAAGTTTGCAAAATTCCACTACAAGAAAAAGATCAAAGCTTTTATGCTACAGCCTGAGCCACGTAGAGCTCACTATCCAGCAGTACCCCCCGGGATGCGCCCCCCACCCCCTGCCCGCACAGGCTGGCCGCCCCCAGAGGCAAGAGACTTCAGGGATGCACCAGGCAGACAGGGACAGTTCTACCCTCAGCATGAGCCCTCCCCAACTCCCTCCCCAAGGGCCTGGCAGGGACCCTCACATGGCATGGACCACACCCACCCTGCTGGCCCCCTGAGTGTACCCCACCCTGGCCCCCGCTATGGCAGCCCAGCTCACTTTGATCCAATGGCACCTGGCCCAAGAATTACTGGACATCTTAGCAATCCCATGAGATTCCAGGAAGAAGCAGAACAACGGCCTTCACCCAGGGATCTGGGCAGGCCGCTGTCAAGGGGGCAGTCCTTGGAGCGGGGATGGCAACCGCCCCCCATAAGGGGGTCTGGGCCAGGTCCAAGCCCAGCTTCATATGGCCCAGCTCCCCAGGGGAGTCCCCGCCCTATCATGACCTCAGGCCCTGCAAGGTCATTCACATCATCACCTGCTCTGCAAAATACAAAATGTGTATATGTTGTAACACACGTATGCTGTGTGCCTATAGCTAGTCAGTCTAGCTCAGCATTGCTATATGACCCAAAGCCCACTGATGTTGATTGCGTCTTGGCTGGCATCATGCTGGTGGCATCTTAAATGGGATGTTAGTCAGGTAAGCTCATGTACAGCAGCAGTTCAGCGGCAATGCTGTAGCATGCAGCCTTCATCCACTTCAGAACAATGCATGTAACCTACTTCATGCACTCGGGTGACTCACACAGTCTTGGAGGCATCTGCCATGCATTCTGCTTCCCTTGTTTGGTGTGTTGCCCAGTTTGTCCCATCTGCCATTGCTTGTGCATGCCCAATGTGGTAATGCATACAGGCGGGATACTGGATACAGTCGATATGTGCACAATCAGAGCTTGCCGGCCCCTCCCATGGGCAGAGGCATAGATTCAAGGGCACGCTCAGGTTCAGCCCCAGGCAGAGGGCCGAACAGTAGGGCAGCACAGGAAAGATCAGCTTCTGGTTCCCGTGATAGGGGCTTCCCCCATGGACGTGTGTCTTCCTCCCTTCCCAAGATTCATGAGCCCCTACCTGCCCCACCCACTGGCTCTGGTCCAGGAGCACCTCCAAACAGGACCCCAGAGCGCTCTCAGAGAAGCAGCGGTGCACGCAATGGATCCAAGGACGGCAGCACTGCCAGAGACCGCCGCAGAGATGTGTCACATGGGTCACGTGACACAGCACAGCGTGGCTACTCATCATCTTCCAGGCCATCCAGGGCTGCCAGTGGGGCTACAGGGCACAGCCCTATGCGGAGCTCAGGTGGGACGCTGCATCTGCCAGATCCATGCATCTGAGCAGCAGCTTCTGCAGCTGTGATAGTGTTGGCGAGCATTACATGCATCAGTCAACATCGCTCAGCAAAAGCAGGGCTCTGCCTGGAAGTCTCAGTGTTTTGAAATAAAGGAATATCCATCTCATTTCAGGTCATCTCTGTTGCAGGCGCATCCAGGGAATTGGCCAGGAAGCAGTCGGGCCGTATAGAAAGCCCACCAAAGTCCCGCCTGTCAGCTCCCCAGCTTCCTGCAACAGCCTTACTCATCCAAGCTGAGCCCAGCACCGCTTTGCTAGAACCCCCCGCCGCTCCAAGACTACACTTACCAACCACCACAGCTGCAGATGATCAGCCACCTTGTACCAAAACGGCTCCACTTGCTGTGCATGCAAGCTCTGGCTCAGCTGCCACAAGCTCATCAACTAGCATGCCGCTGGGTACTGCTGATGGGCCGGCTGATGTACTGCTAAGACATCCATCAGGGCTACAGCCCCAGTCTTCAGGCCCTCATATCCTGGCAACACTTTTGCCCGAAGCTGCCTCGGCCGAGCCAGCTGTGGTCGCCAGGGTTGAGACCTCCTCTGCATTGCTGCCCGAAGTGGCTGCAGCTCCTGGGACTCTGGAAGCCAGCCCCAGCACTGATGGGCCCCCACCCAAACGCCCTAAGCTGCAGTTCGGGAAAGGACTAGCAAGCAGGATGAGCTCTGCAGCTCAGAACGAATTGCTTGTGCCAGACTCTGCTACCGGCGCAACTGAGAGCATCACACCTGATGCTGCGTCACATGCAGCACAGGCTCAGCTTGGTGATGAAGCCAGGGGTCAGACTCCTGCTTTCCAGGGACCTCAGTATCCTGCAGGCACTCCTGAGCGTGCTCGAGCTGAGCAGTTCAAGATTGAGTCTGAGTCACCTGCAGCTGTTGTGGCAACACTGGAGGATCTGCTGGCTCAGAACTCACCTGAGTCTCTGAGCAGGCTGAGCTGGGCTCAGCTCCACAAGGACCTACAGTCGTTGAACACCCACAAGACGCGCCTGCAGGTCTGTTGCACACTCTCAAGTCTTGTGGGCTTCAGAGTCTTGCAACAAGATTGACCGAATGGGTTTTGTTACCTCTTGTGCTCTACAAAATGTGTCAGCATGCTTGGCATTGCCTATCTGGCGCCATGTCCTTGTGATGTACTCACATGAGTGTTTGGATGTGGCCAAATTGCTCTATAGCAGCTCCTAGCATTGGCTCTTGAGCTTGTTAAGGAAAAGCAGATTTTGAAGAGCACGTGTCTGTTCCACAGGAGAGCATCAGAGAATTCTCAGAGCAGGAGCAGACATTGACTCAGGAAGTTAAGCTGGCACGAGCTGAGCAGGAAGCAGCCCTCAGGCAGCAGCAAGAGCAGCAGCAGCAAAGGGCCAAAGCCCTGGAAGAAGAGGCAGAGATTACAGCTCAGCTAGCTGCAGTCCAAGCAGACATTGCACAGCTGCAAGAGGCTGCCCAGCACACGCTGGTGCTGTCAGATGTCTCACAGAGCGAAGAGGAAGACCCAGAGATCAGCAGCTCAGATGAGCTGGACTCAGAGTCTGAGCCAGAGTCTGCAAGTCCTGAGGCTGTTACACAGCAGAACGAGCAGAGGTTGGTCCAGGCTGCGTACCCTAGTGGGCATCTGCCAGGCTCCGACTCTAGGGTTGTTTCTATGACAGACACATTGCAGAGGCTCCAGGCGACCAACGGAGCACCTGCAGTGCTGTCTGACAACCTCATGTATCTGCTGCACCATGAGCAGCAGATCGACACAATCATTCAGGTAGGTTGCACAATGCCGACAGTCAACAAGCTTGGCTCATTGCTGTGAGCTTCTGGAAGGAAGTATGCAACGCCATTTCCAAGCTCTAAGTGCCATGTCGACCCCAAGCTCTGGTGCTTTCATGAGGTAGTGATGACCTGGTCAAGTGCGTCTACCTGTTCCTACATGTTGCTGCCACACACATATCTACACACACACGTACAGTCACATCATCACGATCACAACATGCAATCGCATGTCTTGTGACGCAGTGAGGTCTCCCCATTGACATCACTGCCTCGCAAATTTCCCTGGCGCTGCACCTCATGAGGCAGATGCAAGGGGACTGTGCCCTGACCTGGCTGGATAATGCCAGTGTGGTGAATGAGCAATACTGCAAAGTTGCAGTGAACATGGAGACCAGGCCATAGCCCATGGCAGCAGCACTACAATGCTGTGGGACAGCATTTGCCAGCAGGCTCTCAGACAGCCAGATGTTATGGGGCAGGTCCACCTGGCACCACAGCTAAAGTAGCAATTCAAAGCTACAATCTGAAGTTGCAGTGCTGCAGGTGAAGTGGGGCATGTCCCACATAGCCCCACAGCTGAAATCACCCTTGCAGTGCTGCAGGTTCACGCTGACAGCAAAAGCCATTGCCAAACCACCCTTGCAGGAACCACACTACCCTGAAGGCTTTGCAGGCAGCCAGTGAACTGTTTGAATTATGCCACATCAAGCACGTGCAAAATGAAACCGTAATTGTCCTCTCTTGACAAAACACTGAGGGTCAAGCCACTGGCCAGGAGCAGCGCTGTTCTACAGTGGGCAAGCACTAGGTCTACAAAATTTACCCTCAGTGTAAACACCACACCTCATTCTGTTTTTGCAATGCTGCAGGTGAATACTGAGAATCAGGCCGTTGCCAAGCAGCAGCACTGGGAGTCAGTAGGCAAGCATCTGCCAGAGGGCTTTGTAGCCGCCACTGAGCCCTTGGACATCCCCAGCATGCCCTTGGTCAAGCAGATCCAGGCAGACTTTGCCGCAGCCAAGCCTGCCATGTTGCGCCATCTGGCTCAAAGGAAACGGCTGGTGCTGGCAAAGCAGATGCAGATTGCCAGCCGATACAATGCTGAGTTTGAGCAGCTGCATCAGCATGACACGGGTGCGAGTTCTCTGAGGGTGACTTTGCACTCCCAGGCTTGTGCATCCCTCCTCACTCAGGAGGGTTCACGCACACAAACGTGTCTAGTTGATGACACATCATGGGCTTGAGCTGCGTCACCTTTCAAAAGTGCATGCGTCAAGATCTGTATGCTGCATGCGCTTAGCATGGTCCAGAGGGTGTGACATGCAACAGCAGAACAGACACTGTCAGCAGGTGCTCAGAGTGACTGTTTGAGCTAAGGGAGCATGACTGCATCAACCTCAGGGTGTGAACGTCAGTGTCCAGCCTGAGTCACGAGGCTATCATAGAAATACACAGGCAAATTTGTTACACAAAAAGGCTGAGAACCATCAAATCAAAACTGCGATTGATCAGAGCTGCATGTGAGCTAAACTGTGTTTGAGCAGACACCTCAACCTCATGCTGACAAGCGCTGACTGCTCAGGTTTTACTGCTAATCATGGTGCTTGTGTTTGTGCAGGAAGGATAAGGGCTGAGGCTGTGGAGTATACGCCGGAGGAGCGATCCAGGATTCTTATTGCCCAGGAGCGTATCCGAAACCAGGTCAAGGTAGGCAAAGGTGGTATAGTGCTTACAGAGTCTTTTTGAAAGGGACAAAGGGTTTGTTTTGGGTGCTTGTAAGGAACATGGCATGATTTGGTGGTGATGTCCTATGCAATGCCCCAGTACACAGAGCTTTTACCACATACATGAATGCACATGCTACTGTCCCATGTCATGTCACTTGCCCCCAACCCCCCCCCAGCAGTGCTGCTTTCTGCTCTCAATCTCTCATGTCCATCATATGCTTCTATTGCACAGTACAGCACAAATTTGAATCCCACTCTGCAAGTCAAGTGTCATGCTGCCTGACCTTGTCTTAGCTGCATCTGTTTTTGGCATAAGTCATATGCTTTGTAAACCATGTCTATGCTCAAGCTAAGTTCATGGACGCCTTTCCCATTCATACTTTGTGACTTGCCTTCTGTGCTTGAGCACAGCTGGTCTGACTCTGAGCCTTTCCCTCGGTTGGCAACCAGAGATGTACCGTCACTGAGACGCAGCCCTGCCTGTGTGCTGTGACACAGTCACTGACTGCTGGCGTATGCTACGTCTGGATTTGGCTCATGGCATGCTTCCTGCCTGCAGATCCCGGATCAGATCCTGGACCCTGTAGAGAAGCAGCACTCCATTTTCGTGGACCGCAACAACCAGTATGACCTCAGGGAGGCTCGGGAAGCTGAACAGGCCAGCCTGCAGCTGAATGAGGTAGATCAGGTCAAGTTTGGCAAAGCCTTCATCAGGTTCCCCAAGGTACCGCAGCTGCCTTTGAGCTGCGCTTTGCTTTTGCTGTGCTTGCTGCCCCTTGCCCTATGACGGCCTTCCCAATGCCCTTCCAATCGTCTCTTGCCTTTTGCCTTTGTCCTATTGCTGCCTCAAAGCTGCCCTTACAACCCTTTTGGCCTTTCAATGTTGTCCTGTGGGCCAGCGTGACATTGACCTGAGTCCAGCTTCATTGAGCCTCAATGCTCGTGAAGCAGTTGCCATCATTTCATGAGTCATAAATCGCGTTAGCCATACATCCACAGCTGCCCCCCATGATCTTCCTCTCAAGCAGCATCACTGAAAAACATTCTGCTGTCCACAGAAATGAGGCAACTTTGCACAGATTGTGCAACACCGCACATCCTTCCAAGGCAGCCGCACCAACAATGCAAACTTTGACTGGCTACCAGTCCTCTTGTCAAGTATGGACAGCAGCTGACATTGCAGCATGCTCGAACCCAAGCTACCAACAATCATCAAATCTGTTTGTCGCAGAAATGGGGCAAGATTGCTGATATCATGGGGGACCGCACAGCCTTCCAGTGCGCCATGATCTACAACGATCAGAAGGACTCTGACTGGTTCCGCCCCACCCTGTCACAGTACGGCCGCACCAAGAGGCGCGCCACTGCCACCAACAAGCAACAGCGCTTCCTGTCTTCCGCCACTGCTGTGCCCCCACGCCCTCAGAGTGCAGACAAACCCCCTAAAGGTTTGCATCTTCACTGCATAAGAAAACTTGACTACGCCTTTTGGCATTGATCGAAGAAAAGCCCAAGGGTGAGGTACATTGGGCTTCCCTGTGGGGTACTGCTTACTGGGAAATGAGGTTACTACTCACATGTCAGGCCTGGCCTCCTTTGCCCCCTAGTTGCCTCTTGACTGCACACTGTTTATGACACAACGTCTTTATCATCCCAGGCATTCTTCAAGGCTCTGTCAATCAGTGCATCCTTGGGAGCGCATACCTGAGATGCCTTCCATCAAGGAAAGGTGTGCATCTGCAGGCTGACACACTGGTTGTCATTTTCTGGCAATCACTACACCGCCTGCAAACCATGTATTACATACTACTGCATACTATGCACTGCACACATGACGCGATGTATGCAATTGACTGGTGTGCACACAGTGCTTCATTGACAAGCCCATAGCTTATATCTCACCCAAACTCACCCTACCTCCTGACCCCTACCAGAAACCGCCAAAATCCCAAGGTGTGCATCCTACCTGACATACTATAAGAAAGTACCTTGTCATCCCCTCTGCTGAAGATGTGCCTCTGTGCCCCCAAATTGCAGACAAGCTGGCTCCAGGTGGCCATTCCTAAGCTGCATGCTGTGCGTTACTTGTCTTGCCACGTACCCATGAGTTATACTGTCATCCATTGCACACAGATTGCAGTGGTCATGAATGCTTCCTAGCCTGTGCCCGTTCACTGCACCGCACTGCGCAATACAGCAGGCAAATCACCACGTGACATAACAGGCAGCACATCAGACAATACATCACACAATACACCACATAACACATCAAATAAGACATCTGATAAGACATCAGATAAGACATCAGAAGACACATTGCGCAATGTGATAGACAAACATACCAAAGAAGCGCATGCCTGTGTTGTGCGTTGCATGTGTTACAATGCACCATGCAGTGCATTATTACAGACAGACAGATGTAAACTTGGCAGCACAGGACTCCCTGTCCTCTGCTGCTGATTCTGCACCCACCAAGTGTGAGCGGTTCTGCTTTCTGTGAAAACAAAGCTTGTTGTTTCTGCTGGTGTAGGACGGGTCACAACAGTGGTGGCAACAGCTGTCACAAATCAAAGTGCACCACCCTTGGATGCCCCACCCCGCCCTGGGCGGAGCAAGGGCAGAGGGGCCGCTGCCAAAGGCCCTCCTAAAGGCCCTGCTTTCAGAGGCCGCCCCTCACGCACAGGTGACATGGCTGCCCTTAGTCATACTGGTCCAATCGTGTCTGTGGGCTACACTACCCAGTTTGCGCAGCACACATGCAGTTGCTGGGCAATCAGAGTACGCCAAAACCGCTGGGCATCATTTTGACAAAAAGTCATGGATAGCAATAGCAGCCTGCTTGGAAAATTGCGCGGTAGCATCTCGCTCATGCACACCACATCCCCCCTCACAGGTCAAGCAGATGGAGTGCAGTGGTCTGCCCAGTCTTGAAGAGTGCACACCATGCTGTGCATGCTGTGCTATTTTTCAGCTGCAAGTGCATTTGACAGTGTCCATCTGTGTGGACTCACTGTCAAATTCAATGCATAGGTGGAATGGCAGTTGCAGCAGCAGTCTTGACGACCACTGAAGGTGAAGACGTAGGCACAGTCGACACAGCAGCCGCTGTCACAAGTGAGGCTGGCGGGACACCCACAGTGGCACGGACGCGCTACGAGTTTGACCTGCCCTGGACCCCAGAAGAGGAACAGAAGTTGGCCGAAGCCAGCAGCTTGAATCCAGGGTTAGTCTCTAGTGTCTGTTGTCAGTCAGACAGCTGCTTTCTGTTGTCTTGCGTGTGAGTGTTGTCCGGTTATGCTGAGCGACAGATGTTCTGCACGATGCCAAGGAAAGCTGAGGTGCACCTTGGGGATGGGAACAAAGCAATGGAGGTCCTTGGAGGTCATCGTCACAGGCTCAAAAGGCATAATCCTGCCAGATGCTTGTGTGCTGGCAGCTGTGGATGTACAGGCTGCCCATTCCAGACACCATTATAAGATTTGCGTGGTGCAGTCTTTACACCAGCAGTAGGACTCAAGCTAATGTGACCTGTTACTGCAACAGGAGCATATGTGCGTATGTTGCCAGATACGCAAATCAATTGTACATCATATACATATTGGAACATGAGAGCCATAGCCCTGCAGGTGTTGTGGCAAGAGCCTGTGTCATGGCAATGCAATTTTGTCAGGGCCAGATACTGTTGGATCTGGCTCACATGTACTTATGCTACTGTTACCATCACTGTTACTGTTACTTACGCTGCTGTACGGTATGTCAAGATAGGACTTTTTGCAGGGAGCCATACAAATGTATGCACCTGATTTTCAGGAAAGACATATGTCCAATCGGCAAACAAGTGGACGAGGTGTTGTATATGCTGTGGCAACAAAACGGGTCAGGGCAACGAACAAATCATTGGACAGGCTATGGCAACAAAATGTGTCAGGCGTCAAAGGGATTACTGTACATGCTATGGTAACAAAAAGGTGTCAAGGGCAGTGAAAAAGTCATTGTACATACTATACTAAGAGTATATGTCAAGGCGATGGGAGAATCATAGCATATGCTACAGTATCAAAACGTGTTGAGGCGGCGCAGGAATGTGCGGGCTATAGCGTTGCATGTGGGCAGCCGCACCCAGAAGGCTGTCAGGGCACAGCTGAAGAAGATGGACGCCAGCCGTGCAGCTGCAGGCCTGAGTCAACAGCAGATGCAGGCTGACGATGCCCTTCCACAAGCAGGGCAGCCTGGAGCATGCCCTGAACAGGTATACAGTAGGCTGTTAGTGGATCATCATGCAAGCATAACTATGCTACCTGCAGGTGGTGATATCTTCTTGCTCTTGTGTTGGATTTGAGCCTACATATCATCAATGCAATGAGTGCCATGTGTGATGCAAGCTTGCATACCTCCATGTATGCCATTATTCGCTTGCAGTCAATGTGCTGCCACCCCCCCAACCCCCCTCCCCTGTCCCCTGCTTGTCCCTTCCGAACCCTAATGCCCCCCCCCCCTCCCCCCCCCAGGGAACAGCATTGCCTCCCCATCAAGCTGCAGCTACAGTGCCTGAGAGCATCTTGACCTGATCGCTTACATCTCTCAAGCCATAGAAACAGCACGCACAAGCTAGGGCTGATGATTCCCATGCTGCTCTTGAACACGATGCTTTGACACAGATGCTGTGACTGCCACCTGCAGGCCAATCTTGCCATTCCACAGCCACCAGCAGAGGCCGAAGAAGGGCTAGGTGCCCTTGAGGCTGTTGAGCGTCTAGAAGGCAGCCCTGTCCCAGAGGACCCCCCTGACCAGCCCTTGCTCCCTGGCAGGGAGCATCACTGGGGTAAGCCTGCACACACCTGCTTGCAGTCGTGAGTGTTCTTTGTCATGCATTTTACAGTCTATGGTGTGGAGCCAGTCGAGACTCAGCAGACATCCTGGCTTGCAAGCACAGGTGACTGAGATGCATGACAAAAGGAAGCTGTTGAATGTTGCACCTGTGACTATTGTCTCCTCAGTCAACCGCACTGACCTGACCACGTCGCTGTCATGCAAGTGTGGGAGGTCACGCATAGTCAGCTGCTGAACAGGATGCTCAGACGCAGGTGAGCCTTGTCAAATGCACTGTCCAGGGATGGAAGATCCATGGCGCACCTGCATGTGTTGCTGTGACTTTGTTGCGCTGCTGTGCTGCAGACAGTCAAGGCTATGCAGAGCCGGCAGCTGCTCCAGATGCTCAGCAGCAGGCTGACAATGTCAGATTCACTGAGAGCTTGTTGCCAGACTGGGCAGCGGCAGCCTCTGGCCCTTATCCTGGGGCTATGCCACAAGCCCTGCCCCCAGGCAGTCTGCCAGGTGCTGTCCTTTGCTGCACTGGGGATAGCCCTTTCTGTTTGTGCATGACCACACTTGAAGCATATCAAGCCTATCAAAGCCTTGATTCCTCTGGAGAAGCTCCATGACATTGCTGAAGCAGTGCTGCTCCAAGGATCAGTCTGGCTGCATGCAAGATTGATTGCGTGTAGCAACACTGTGTAGCACTTCAGCACATTGTTTGCATGAAGGCAGTGGGTGGCTGCATGCTGAAGTAACGTAGCAGCGCCTACACATCACATACCAGCAATGAGTGACTCTATGCTGAAGCACAAATGAAATCCCAGACGGCTACATGCAGGCCCTTTGGGGCCTCCAATGGCCCCCTTGTTTATCCCTGGTCAACCCCCCTTTCACCCCTCTCAGCTGGTCACCATCAATCCCGCTATTCTTCAGCTCATCCTGAGCCAGCTGGGACAGCCACAGCCGTCCCAGGGACTGCATCAGCCCCCAGGACAACAGCAGCCACAGCAGCTGCCCATGCATAATATGTTCTACCAGCATTTAATGCAGGTAAAGGTTTGTAATACTTTATGACGATTTTATGCTGTAAGGAACCTTGCGTGACACAATCAGTTGCAATTGAAGGTCTTGGGTACTATGGGGTTGCAGGGCGCGATGCTACTCTAGTCCGTCCAGCATGCTCATTTTACATATGCCTTGTCTGACAAAACATGTTGTATCTCTGATGTAGCACACAGCAAATATAGAACACCTGATCTGTTTGCTGAGTGAAATGTTCTCCACAGGCAAATGATGTCAGATTTGTCATGCACAGATGCAGGCTGCGACGTCCATGGCAGCCAGTGCTGGAGGATATCCCCAGCAAAACCTTGGGACCATGCCATCCCTGATGCACGGCCCTTTGGGATTGGCGGCTGGGGTACAGCAGCCCCTCCTGCCAGGGCACTTTGGCCTGCTTCAGCCCCCTGGACAGTCCCAAGCCCCCCTGCACCCCATGGCGGGGGCCCCAGGGGGGTTTGCCCCTGCTGTGCCAGGGCTCAGTCAGCATGATCAGCCTTTGATTCTGCAGCCGCCAATTGCACCAGAGCTGCCTGAGGCTACACAGCGAGAGGCAGGGCACAACATGGATTGGGCCCCAGGGCCACTGGCAGTTCAGGATGAGGCAGCTTCTGACAGACCTGCATCACCACTGTCAGGTGCACACCTCTTGGATCTCAACTGGCTTATTGGCTGTGAAAGAATCTTGAGGCGGAATGTCTAGCCTGGATGCATCTGATGTCCGGCTCACCTCATTGTCCAGCAATCATATGAGCTCAGATGCACTAGCACCATAATTCCTTGCATCACGCAGCAGTCAATTTCTGCATTGATGTTTGAGCTAGCATGTGAACGCATGCTATGGCTGAGCACAACCAAGCTTGTAGTATTGCAAATTGATAGTATTGCTAGCAGGAATGCATGATTTCCCCATCCCTGAACTGCATCCCTCACCAGTGTGCTACAGCTCTTCTTGAGTCTCCAACAGCTGCCAGAAATGTCCTTGCATGCCCAACACAAACATTCAGAGTCACATAGATGTGCTCAAACATTCAGCAACACACTCAGCTCAAGATTGCTGAGCTTGATTGAGCTGAGCTGAGTTTCAGATTGCTCTGCTGATGAGCAGGGTTGGCTGACCACTCCGCAGCAGATGACAGGGATTCTCAAGCAGACCCACAGGATTCTGCAAGTCAAGGGCAGCAGGAAGCAGCCCCGGCCCTGCGCGCTGATTCAGCTCCTGGCAGCTCAACAGGCCCGGAGGGTCCCCCCAGTGTCAGCAAGGGGGCTAGACCAGGGGGTAGCAGAAGTGGGTCAAAGCCCAGCCCTAGTGGTCCCAAACGGCAAATGAACTTCTGGCAGGAAGATGAGAAGACTGCCTTCATCAATGCCTACAAGGTCAGCAGCAATACCAGAGCTGATTCGATGAGCTCAACCAGTTGCTAGGTTTCAATCCGGATAGAGATTATACAGCGTCTGGGGATACAGTGTTCAGCTCGATCTGGCAAAGCTGATCACCAGCTTGTCTGCTTGGTGCCTGCATGACTAATACTGGCTTCTTTGATCGCTCTGCATCCTTCTGAAGTGCTGCACAGGTACAGTTCTGCATGGCTGCATATTGCGCCAGCGCTGCAGCAGCTTTCCCTGGAACCTGAAAATGAAAATTGCTGGCACAGGGAATGTCCAGCAAGTAGGCACCCAAGGGATTTGGTGTTGCCACCCCTGTTAAAGCGCATTGTGATGGTTACAGTGTGACTTGTCTGTGTGCTGCAACATGTAGCGACTTGTGACTGAAATTGCTGTGCAGATGTATGGGGTGAACTGGGATACCCTAGCAAAGGAGATTCCCACCAAGGAGAAGACCCAAATCAAAAATTACTACCAGAACTACAAGCTGCGTTTGGAGTTGGACCAAATAGAGCTGCCTCAGAATGCCAAGCATCCTAAGGCCAGCCGCGGCAGGGGTCAGGGTGGGGTTGACTCCAGCAGGGGTCAGGGTGGGGTTGACTCCAGCAGGGCCTCAACGCCGCGCCCAGGTCAGCCTCTTACAACATCAATCAGTAGCAGATGCATACATATAGACTTGCTGCTTTGGTCATGGTAAGAATCATCAAGCATGCATCATTCAGTGTGGCGTTGTTGACAGCCAAGCAAACCCTACCTTCCTTGACCAAGGCAGTGTGGCTTCAGCTGTGCTCATGAACCATATCAGCTGTTGCGCAACACCACATGCTATCCTGGCAGCCTTCAGGGTCAGTTGTTACATCCTGATAATATATACTTCCATGTCTCATATCACAACTGACCATATAACACATTGCTCTTTGTAGGCTCGGCAAGAGGCAGCAGTCGGCAAGGCAGTGAGAGTGGTGACCGCATCCAAGCCATGATGGATGAAGCAGTGGAAGCTGCCACAGACGCTGCCGCAGAGGCTGCCGCCGCAGCTGGGCACAGTGACGCCACTGACATGGAGACTCATCAGGCTGCAGTCAATAGTGACGGTGTGTTACCCACCAGGAACAGTAATGACAGTCAGTCACGAGGCAGCAGCCCTGAGGCTGCCCTTGCTGTGCCCCTGGAGGGTTTGTCACCATCTCACACCAGGCTAACCCCTCCACCATCTAGGCTGACCCCTCCTCCATCCAGGCTAACCCCTCCACCATCAAGCTTCACCCCTCCACCTCCTGCCCTGGGCTTGGGGGCCGCTGACCTTGGTTGGGGGTTAGCAGACAGGCTCAGGTACATGTTTTAGACTGCACCAATGCTCAGGTTCAGTTTATCGTGCTTGCGCTTTACACTGCATATGCTTGGTTTTGCTTTTCCCACTCAGCATAGCAGCCAGCTGTCAGAATGTGCATTTTGTGTTGCTGCTGCTCCCATGCATGATTTTGTCCATTTCACGCTTGAGAACGCTTGTGTTGCTGCTGCCTCTGTTGTTAGGCCTGACACTGCACACATCAATTTTGCATGGCAAGGTGTTGGCATGGACTCACTTGTATGCTCCAGTGCTTTTGCTATTTGCTAAATATCACCCTGTTTAAACGACACATCTGTCACATGTATGGCTTTTCATTCATGATGACAGCATATGATCAAACACAGTTTGTGATGTTTTCTCTGTCTTGCAGACAAGCCTGGGTCGGGGGAGCCCTGGTCCCTCACACAACCCTGCAGACAGATCTTGCTGCAGTCAACCCCCAGGGTGTCCTTCCCCCCCGGCAGGGCACCCCTCCACCCCGCCCCAGGACTGCTGGCGCTTTCCATCCCTCTTCCAGTCAGCTCATCCCATCAGCACCACGGCAAGCTACTCCGGAGGCAATGCGTCCCTCCCAAACAACCACTCAAGGAGAAGCCTCACAATGGAACTCTGAGCTGGTGACTGCTGCCCTTGCCAGAATCGGGCATGTCCAGCCAGCTGTGACGCCCCGGGGTCTAGACTCTGCTCCTGTGCCAACATCAACAGCTGTTGCTGTCACTGTGGCTGTTGAAGACAAACCAGTGCCGACGCCGTCTGCTGGCATGGCCAAAACAGGCAATATTGCAGAGCGGCAGATGCCTACACTGCTTCCAAATTCCTCTTCTTCACAGGGACCAGCTGCACACACTGCGTCCCCTCTGGTGCCAGCACTGCTGGAGGCGCTGTCACCGGCAAAGGGGCAAAAGCAGCCGCCTCGCACAGATCAGCATGAGGCTCTGAGTCAGAGTCAGATTCAGGCTCAGTCACACCCTGAGGCTGAGCCCTACCCAGAGCATGCAACCTCAAGGGATCATCCTGAAGGGCAGTCGGACCCTGTCTTGGATCATCCTGCATCCTCCGCTCAAGAGCGGGCAGGTCCAGCAGGGCAGGCAGAGCAGCCCTTCAGTCTAGCATCTGCCATGGCAGAACGCTTTCAGCATCTGCCTGCTACTGAGACAGAGCGCTACAGCCTTCATTCTGCTATCTCGAAGCAGTTTGGATCACTGTCTGGTCCAGGCTCTAATTCTCCCAAGCTGCTGCTCAATCAGCATCCTGGGGATGCTGCAGTCCCCGAACATGAAAGACTCAACAGTGCTACTCAGGCTCAGCATGAGTTTGCCGACTCAGGCTTGGAGCAAAACTTGGCGGATCAGCTGATCAGGAATCGATTTCAGAGATTGAATGGTAACATAGCCGCAACTGTGCCGGCTTCCTCTTCAAGGGATGCTGCAACTGCAGCTGATCATTCTCAGGTATGGCAAGACAGGAGCCCATTTCTATGTCAGAGCTAATCTTGATGGCATGCCTCTGTGTTTGCATGACGCACAAATGCACTGCATGCCCTGTAAATTCAAGTGCACTCCGTCCTGTTTTCACCTGCGGCACGCTTTATATTGCATTGTGCTGTGGTTCTGCTGCCTGTGCATCCCATGCTGTCTTCTTATACTGACTTGCTAGTGCATGTGCAATGCTTCTGATGCACATTCATGATACATCCTGCTCTGAATTGCTAGGCCACAGCTACACTTACACCACAATTGCTCAGCAAATTTCTGCGCTGTTGGCTGTGCTGAGTGTACGTTGCTGTACCGACAGGATCAGTCCGCAAGCTCTGAAGAGCATGCAATGCCTGGATTGAGTAGACGCCCGTTTGCTTTGTCAACCGCTGTGATCAGCAGCAGTGCTCATGAGAATGTACCATCTGAAATGCAGCCGCCCACTGAAGATGCTGCTGATGCTGCTGATGCTGCTCAGACAGACACTCAGCAGCAGTAGCAGTACATGTGATTACCTGGGGTGAATTACCATTGCCATTTGCATTTTCATTTGTGGACCTGTGTTTGTGACTGCTTGTCACCACTGCAATGATTCCTTGACAAAGCCACGCCTATGCAATGTGTGTTATTTGCATGCTGCCTCAATTAGTGATTGGTTTATTGCCATGCTACGGTCATTAGAGTATACATGTAGCTGCAGTGAGCAAATGCTTTGACTTTAGAACAGATGCTGCAGAGGTTCTGTCATTTGCGACCTGTGATGAGCATAGATGATTACATTGCATAGCTTGTATCTGTAGATAAAGAGTGGGAGAAGCCTGCCCAATACAGCGGCTTGTGAGTTTGCATATGCCTTGCTTTTGTCATGGATACAACACATCATGTCCTGTGTACAATGACCCCCGGCCATTTGGTTGCTTCATGCAGCAACGAGAGATTTGTTGCAGCAATTCGTTCGCTTCTGTTGATTGGCATTGCCATTTTGACAACATCTATCTGGGTCAATACATTTAGAAAACAATGCTATCTTGGTTCGCACACCTATGCATATTGCATCTGTGTTTCAGAGCATTATATAACTGGGGAGACCTCTGTCGAGTTTACACTGTCAAGCTAGCTTCTTAGCAGACAGATTATCGAAGGCTGTGTGCACATCCCCTAGCAAATCTGATGCAATGTGGCATCAGTGTGGTGCATCTGTGTGGTAATGCCAATCCCAGACTGCCAGTGAAGCTCGCCAACAGCAGCAAGATGGAAGATCAATTAAAAGGATTGAACAAGTGTAAGTGCATGCAATAAGTGTGCAATCTGGAGTCTACACACAGCCTGCCTGTCCTGATTTACATGTGAAACAAGCTTAACCAGCAGCTGAAAAGCTAAGTAACGCTGACGCAAAATTGTGCAGTACAATATCTTCTCCAAAAACTAGTCTACAATGCAGTAAGGCTACATTTACACCTGAGAGGTGGATAGGATCAGTGTTAGGCCGACACCCAACAGTACCACCACCAGTCCAGCCCTGCAGACAATTGCACGACACCTTGTATAACATATCTGTGCTAGCAAACAAACGGGAAGACCTGACAGCAAAGTGTACGCCTACACTCACCATGCAATCAGTCCCTTGGTTCCTAGGGAGTAGCTGCTGCCTGACTCTGACCAGGTGTCAGGAGTGTAGATTGGTGAGTACCCATCTACATTGGCACCGTACTTGGATGCATAACGGTACACTCCGAAGCCCTGCAGCACGAGGTCAGGCAGTGACATCAACGTGCTTGGTGACTCCGAAGGAGAAACGTACTACGCTGGACGCAGCAATTTATTATACCTTGCCCTTGCGACCCTGAGAGTCGGTCCAGCCCTTCTTGTTCATCTTCTCGGAGACGCCCATAAGGTTGGCCTTAACAACTGCGTTCTTGATAGCGGTCATACCCAACTGCTTGTCGTCCATCTTCTTAGGCTTCTTGCCCTTGTTGGCCTGTACCTGAGTGTTAGTTTGACGCCGGCTCCTGCAGCACTCGCTCACTCAACAGCATTTTTGGGCAAAGCGCTGTCGAAGGATGCAAGTGATTAAAAGCTCACTTGGGCTGCTGTGTCTGCAGGCCGTTGCCCAAGAAAGCCTTCTGGGAAGTCATGGTAGCCGCCATTGTGACGTTTGCTATAGCTAGACTAAGCAACGGTTTCCAGCTAAACGAGTTAGTGGCGAGTTTGTTATGTCGGGACAGCACCTGTGCAATAGTGCACCGCGGTTTCCGCTGAGCCTGATATTGTTGCGTGGCGGCCGCAGCGCAAACTGAGGAATCTGGCTATGATAATACAATGTGCAGTGCAGCTCAGTCTTGTAATAAAGCAACCGCCGTATATTAGTCGATCTCCAGCGGATAAGAATCCGCCTTGATCGGGCCACAAACAACCGTAACTACGGTTCCTGAAGAAGTTTTCTGGCGAGAGTGTACATCCCGGCTTTTCAGGGTGTAGGGAGTTTCATTTACTCTGTTCGCTGCTGGTTGCTCAACTGTGATTGAATGTGTCAGGGATCCCAGGTGGTGCACTTATTTCACGTTTTGCATGTCCCATTCACAATATGAGCTTGCTGGACAGGACAGGTATATATTTAGTATTTACTCCATATCACCCAGGGGCTAAAGTGGCATGAGTACTGTGACTACGTCCCCTTGATAGGTTGGATCTCAGAAGCACGTTCCCATAAATACACTCATTTGCAGAGCTTGGTGAAATGCCTGGATCATAGAAATATTGCATCAAATACCGTATACAGTCGACCATACTGTAACTACGTTCATCAAGCTTGAAGTTCAACGAAAAAAGCCAAATCCCTTGACAAGGAAGCGTTGATAGCGCTGAACTTGTACTGAGAAATTTCCCACGTTAACACCCACGTGCACAGAATGCAAGACAATTCATGCATATGCACAACCACACATTCTTGTGACAATGACAGCATGATCATCTGCATGCTGTTACAGATGATCACAATTTTGATTAACGTTGCTGTCTACTAACTATCTTCTTCATACTAAAGGGCTCTCAAATACCTGGCTTAAGAGCCTGGACAAACAAACAGAGACTACTCACTGCAAAGCACTGGCACGGATGCACGTTGAAGAGACATTACTCTAGTCCTGGCATATGCTGATGTTGGTCTGTCATTAAGTTTTGAGGCTCTGAAACACGTCCCGTCATCACTGCTGTAGTCTTGCCAACCCTGAATGCAGCTGTGCTGCTGCTTTTCACTCTTGATATACACAAACCTGTCATTCAGTACAGAAGGAGTATACAACGCATGTATCAACCCAAGCATCAACCTCCCGCCACAGCTATTGCTCGGGTGCCATAATCTACCTCATGCACAACTTGTGCAGAGGTGTCCTGGTCATATGTTGCCGGATCATCCACAAAGTCTGGCTGATTGATAGCTGTTTTGAGCCTGTTCCATGACCGTCCTTTGGGGTCTACAGTTCGTGCAGCCTGGAAACAAATAAGTCATGAGCTCAGGCAGGTATGTTTGCATGCAGTGCCCATTGAGTGCAAGTCCATAGCAGACGCGAGCCCATGCAACAAGCATTGCTGCCTTTTGAAATAGTGGCAACATTTCCTGCTGCAGATCTGCATGCAGATCCTGACTTGATAGCTACAGGCCAGCTCTGCCATACAAGAGATCAATTGTAACATGGCATGTGTCTCACATACACAAGCCTCTACAGTGCAAACAGCATTGACCCCATTGAGCACCTAGTGTGAGCATGCAAGTCCTTGTATTACTGTGTGCGTCAGTGTGCAGGAACATGTTTTGTTCCATACAGTGGATCTATGACAGACAGGTACAGTGCCTGTGGTGACTAACGAGCAAAGGATGCAATCACCAAACTGACTCTCAGATGCAATCCATGGATGAATGAGTGAGTGAGCGGGATTTGCATGCTGTTGATTGTGCAACAGGTGTAGTAACGTGAAGGCAATGAGGTCCGCATCAGCCAGTTCTCGCTGTTGAGATTAGACAGCATCATGAGCCAAAGAGCCCTCTCAATTCATTTCATGCAATCGGTAGTCTGTCACACTTCTCACAGCGTTTTCCGCAGCAAACAAAAGTTGTACAAACAAGCTTCATTCTGATGGGAAAGCTTCTTTTGTTATGATTGAGAAATCACACAAGAACAAGCAGTTTACCTGAATGATGACTGGGATGGGCAAGTACACATAGTGGGTGTTGACCAGGCCAACAGTGCAGCCAGTGAAGCCTGCAAAAGCCCCATGCACTGCCCCCTGCCCTAGCACCTTGCAGTAGATGCGGTCGTTGGTGGTTGTGGGAATGGCTCTGATCATGTAGGTTGGATCAATGTACTTGATGTCAATATCCTGTATAGCCATGGCAGGTGAGCAAGGAAGTAGTGAGACCACACCACTCACAGCTTAGGCAGCACAAGCCACAGCAGGTGAGCAAGGAAGTAGTGAGACCACACCACTCACAGCTTAGGCAGCACAAGCCACAGCAGGTGAGCAAGGAAGTAGTGAGACCACACCACTCACAGCTTAGGCAGCACAAGCCACAGCAGGTGAGCAAGGAAGTAGTGAGACCACACCACTCACAGCTTAGGCAGCACAAGCCACAGCAGGTGAGCAAGGAAGTAGTGAGACCACACCACTCACAGCTTAGGCAGCACAAGCCACAGCAGGTG
>JAABUO010001556.1_pt1 | contig 29657 bp, 48 predicted proteins | sample 5559291 | NCBI WGS metagenome assembly JAABUO01 (sample SAMN10711878, study PRJNA513372) | rock metagenome | isolation source: Antarctica rocks | place: Antarctica: Victoria Land, Finger Mt sud | reverse complement strand
TCTCTTCTTCTTTTCTTCTTCTTCTTCTTCTTCTTCTTCTATTTCTATCTTCTCTTCTTCTTTTCTTCTTCTTCTGCTATCTTCTCTTCTGTCAAGCATGATGCACACGCTAAGAGAGCTTCCTGACTCTCATTTGGCAGGCTTGTGTCAGAGGACGACCCTTGGGCAGACCGCATAGACTTTCTCATGGAGGTCATGGTCAGCACGTATGAGAGGCGGCGTTTCCAGACAGAGGTCATCAACGAGCTTCCTCTGTATCCAACTGAGTCCATTCTGTGGGACGAGAACCAAGTGCCTGATGTCCACTACACAGGTAGACGTGAGATCTGTGTTACTGAGGCGCCTGTGACATGCGTGGGTGCCAAATGTTGTTGTGTACAGAGTCAGATGCTGCTGGTGCTTGCTCAGAATTTGTCAGCTGATACCATGTCAAGCTGTAAGCCAAATGCTTGCGTTGATTGGTACAGTGCTGTGCCCTGCCTTGTCCCTGCCCTGCCCTGCCCTGCCATGCCCTGCCCTGCCCTGCCCTGCCCTGCCCTGCCCTGCGCAAAGCAGCTGGTCTGCGCTCCTTCAAGGGCGTGATCCTATCTGTTTACTCAATCTTGTGCTGATGTGCCATGTCTGCCTGTTATCTGCAGGGCAGACCTGCTTGGCATTGCCAAAGCTGAACCTGCAGTTCCTGACCTTCCATGACTACCTGCTGCGCAACTTCAATCTGTTCAGGCTGGAGGCCACCTACGAGATCAGGGAAGACATCTCGGATGTCATTGGCAGAGTGGGAGCTTACAGGTAAGGATTGCGGTCACATTCACATGCTGCAAATCATGTTTTTGTGATGATACAAGGTAGTTTTGTCTGCTGATTCGAGGTAGCTTTGTCTGGTCTTCAAGGTAGTGTTGTTTGCTGACTCAAGGTGTTACACCTGCTGACTCAAAGGCGGTCTTTCCTGCTGGCTCAAGGTGGTTTTGTCTGCTAATGTAACGTAGATTTGTCTGCTGATGGTTGGTTTGTGTAGAAGCAAAGATAAGACTGCTGTGCCTATCAGAGTTACCGCTCAGGCTGTGTACGGTTACTGCCAATGGCTGCATCCAACGTCTATCAAACTGCCATTCCATGACGTCAACAAGCATTCCTTGCTTGCATGCACATGTGGACCTGTGAGCCCAAAAGCAGCAGGGGCAAACACAGGATCTGCTGGTCTATAGTCATTAGCTGTTGAATAAGCTGGCAATGAGTCATCAGCTGCTGCTCGCTGTGCGTTACAGGGATGAAGAAACTGACAAGGTTGGGTTCAGAGGGTGGGCTCGCATGGCAGTGCCCATTGAGGAGTTCACCATCATTGAAGTCAGGAAGCCCAATGTGGGAGAGAACAAGCCAGCTGATGTGACCGCTGACATTGTCATCGACACCTCAAGTGAGCCATCCACTTGCTCCTGTCAGCACAGTATTCTCTTGACTGTTTTGCAACAAGTCTGCTGTGGCTGTGCTTATGCTCACAGCAAGCCTGTAGCTACTAACAGCCACCTCAAGCTGCATGCTTACAGTCAATAGTGGTTGCCAGCTGTCATGCAGATAGGTGTGCCTTCCAGGAGCAACATTCACAGTGCATGGGTAGTTTGACAAATACCTTGTATACCTGACCCAAGGGAAAGACATCAAATGAATAAATGAGTGAGTGAGTGAGTGAGTGAGTGAGTGAGTGAGTGAGTGAGTGAGTGAGTGAGTGAGTGAGTGAGTGAGTGAGTGGGTGAGTGGGTGATATGACAAGTGTTGTGGACATTGCAGGCATGAGAGGAGACATCCGCAGCGAGTGGGACGAGACAAAGCAGCATGATGTGCTGTTCCTGCTTACTATTCGCCCTCCAGACCAGGCTGAGCTGGCACTCATGCAGCAAGACGGCGCTGAACCTCACCCTGCAGAGAAATTTGGCCTGGCATACGTGCGTGGGTGCGAGGTCATGGAGGTCAAGGATGAAGGTACTGTCTTGACCATCATTGCGTGTGCTGCTGTGAATGAATGCATAAGCATTGATGACCTCCTGTGCTGGGGATAGGCTGGCTTTATCTCGTTAGGACTGCATGCAAAAGGGTTGCAAGAATTGCTGGCATGCATGCGTTGCAACCATGACCAAGGGCTGAACAATTGCTTTGCTTTGCTTTGCTTTGTATACAGAATTGTTTTCCGGCATATCTGGCTATGTGTAGTGTATGAATGCTTGAGAGTCAAAGGATTTTGCAGCTTTGTCTTACAGCTATCTTTATTGCTGTTGCCAACTACAACTCTTGACATGGCAGAGGGTGGACTGATGAATGACTTTACTGGAAGAGTGAGAAGGGAGGACTGGCACCCTCCCAATGGCTTCAGACGTACAGTCACCGTAGCCATGGACACAGCGCAATACCAGATGGACATTAATCACATGCAGGCTGCCAAGGGAGAAGACCTATATGGCACATTCAACCTTGTCATGCGGCGGAAACCCAAGGCATGTAGTTACTACCGCCACCATTGGCTGTTGTTTACTGTCTGTTTATTGCTCTCAAGTCTGCATTTGCCTCCAGTCTGATTTTGGTGACACACCTTCTTTTCACTGATGGTCACCAAAAAAAGCTTTCAAGATGCTGTGCTGTATAGCCAACTCAATGTTGTGCCTCAGGATGCAGTTAGTAAGCATTTGGCTGGCATGGTTCATCATGGTCACGGTCATCAGCAAGCATTTGCTGGCTGCACCATTGAACGCCTGATGGTTGCTGCAGGAAAACAACTTCAAGGCAGTGCTGGAAAGCATTCGTGACCTGATGAATGAGGACACAGTTATGCCTGACTGGCTGCATGACATCTTCCTGGGCTATGGAGATCCTGCCCAGGCCAAGTACACCAACATGCCTGCTGATCAGCTCCTGCAGACCATTGACTTCAAGGTACAATCCTGGCTTTGCTCTTCAGTGGCGTCTGCCAGCGCTGGACTTGATTGTGAAGCAGGGGATAGCGCCGTGGCAGCTCGGTCATCAGCCGGGCCGAGCGGCAGGCCGTAGACTGTTGAGCGGCGGCTTGGGTGATTTCTTGCCATCTGCTGTGCCGGTCGGCGAGGTCTATCCGACCTCGGCCGCTGCTCCTTCCTCGCCTATTCCGTCAATGTGGTGCTGGACTGTCTTGTCGCCTGGCTGCTGATGACCAGCCTGTGCGCATGTACGCCATGCAAGCTGCGGCCAACAAAGATGCTTGCTTGTCACAGCCCTGATCGCAGAGTGCTGAGAGGCAAGTCATGTTGCAGGACACCTTCTTGGATGCTGCTCATGTCAAGGAGAGTTTCCCAGGCAACGAGGTCACTGTGCAGAATGGCACTGACCTGGCAGAGCCTCAGAGGCCCTTCAAGGTCACCTTTGCACAGCCGCTTGCAGAAGCACAGCCAGACAGCAAGGTAAGCAGATTTGCTCTGAGCCCTGCAATACAAGGTCCTGGATATTGCCCATGATACATCTAGCTCCCGCTGTTTGCTTTCTTCAGTCCTCAGTTGCTCGTGCTGCCCCACTGCTGCTCAACATCAGCTTCCCTGTTGATTCCTCATCCCTGGTGTCTTCTTCCTACTCCATATCCAACTTCAGCTCCTCCTTTGTCTTCATTCTGGACGCCTTATGCTCATCTGTCTTCCATACTTGATGGCTCCAATATACATGCTGATGCTATTGCTGTGCTGACGTTGTTTCTGTTCAACAGTCTGCCAAGAAGCGCAAGAAGAAGAATGCTGGAGGAGACGAAACAGAGAATGGGGTAGCAGCTGCTGCAGAACCTGTGCAACCATCTCAGACACTAAAAGCAGAGTCCTACACCCCACCTGACCCTGGCCCATACCCCCAGGACAAGCCTCCAGAGAACCCAGTTCGCTTCACACCTGTACAGGTGAATGCTTGCGCATATACATGCGCTTGCCTGTTTGCTCTCTCCCGCGATATTTGCCTATCTACTGTCCTTCTCAATTATACACCCATGCACCCACCCACCCACCAACCCACCCACCCCCTCACCCACTCAGCCAGCCAGCCAGCCCATGGCAAGGCAGCCCTGCCTGTTTGTGCTCTGCACTCCATGCATTAGTCACATTGCATGCCCCCAGTGCTGACTGTCAACACCGCACATCTACAGTTTGCTGAGTTCATTCTTGACACCTGTTGGTTTTGCATGCAGGTGGAGGCTATCAAGTCCGGCGTGCAGCCTGGGCTGACAATGGTGGTAGGCCCCCCAGGAACAGGGAAGACAGACACAGCAGTGCAGATCATGCATGTGCTGTACCACAACTGCCCGGGCCAGCGCACCCTGCTCATCACCCACTCCAATCAGGCTTTGAACGACCTTTTCGAGAAGATCCTGGAGCGTGATGTGCCTGCCAGGTCAGTTGAAGCATGTCTTGATTGCTGGTTTCCCTTCTTTGTTTGTTTTGTTGGGCTTGATCTTTGCATATTTTATGTACTATTTAAGGTTTCATACAAGCAAGGATTTAGAATTACCATACATGTCTTGCCATGGTTCTTGTCAGCATGCCCTTTGTGTGGCTTGCTTTGAGCTTGTGTCAAGGACGCACAGCTGTTAGCACAGCTGAAACAGCGTGATGTTACACTACAAAACATCAGTTTGGCAATTAGGTTGCACAGCAGCATTGTCATGATGCAAGCTCAGCTGCTGCAGATCAGGCAGAATGCATGCCACCTCTGTTTGTCCCCCGGGCCAATGCTCTACAGTGCTATACACGCCACAGCACATGCAAGATACCACAGCTTGTTGCATCAGCCTTCTAGACCACCGTGTTCCTGTTGTATCACCGTGTCAAGTCAAGTGATAGCATGCTGTGTTGTGGTCCAACACACTCATGACCTGCAGGTACCTGTTGCGGCTGGGAATGGGGGAGCAGGAGCTGGCCACCGAGATGGACTTCTCCAGAGTGGGCAGAGTGAATGCCATGCTTGCACGCAGGCTGGAGCTGCTAGCCGAGGTACACCGTTGAACTGGCTTGAGCATGCAACAGCTCTGCAACCAGAAAAGACAAGATCAAAGTTGAATATCTGGATTACATGCTTGTACTGCCCTTGCACTGGAAGACAGGACACGTTAGCTGCCTAGCGCTGATACTTCAGATGCAGACAAAATGCTTGTTTGTTGCAAGCCTCAGACATGTGTTGTCTGTGTCATTCACTGATGCTTTGCAAGCCTGACTCGTCAGTCCATTGAGGCAGCAACTGTGGCGTCCATGAGTATGTATCACAGCTGCACATACCTGCTTGCGGCACATGTTTGACCTGGCACTTCCAAAAGCGTATTTTGCTGCTGCTGACATGTACCATTCTGCTGCTGATGTACACAATGTTGCTGGTCAGGTCGAGAAGCTGGCTAGGCAGTTTGGGGTGGCAGAGGACGTGGCCTATACATGCGAGACTGCAGCCCACTTCTGGCTGCTGCATGTACTCAGCCGGTGGGAGAAGTTCCTGGCTCAGGCCCAGAAGAAGAAGACTTCTGACTGCGTTAAGGTGTGTAGAAGTGTTCCATGGCTGCTGAAGGGAGCTGCTAGGTTACCGATGCATGTTGACACTGCTGTGTGCCTGAATGTATGTGGCTGCCTGCTGCTGACCTTGAGATTACTGCTGGACACAATGTAGTGTCAAGGAATCAGAGCTGGGTGCATCTTGGCAGTACTGATGTCTGTCACTGTGCTGAGTGACAGTCCATCATGGTCATTTCCCGGCGTATGATGTAGTGACTGAGTGAGAACTGAAGTGTCAATGAACAATGCGCTCCCCTCCATGACCCAGCATGCTTTGCAACTCTGCAGAATGGCTGCTCTCCTTTTCTTCTTGTTCTGAAGCCCCTGTCGGCTTTTGCTCTGCAGGATCTGTTTCCCTTCAAGGCATACTTTGCAGATGCCCCTGGGACCCTGTTTGCTGGCACTGACTACGAGGCAGATCTGGAGAAGGCTCGGGGCTGCTGGCGGCATCTGAGGACCATGTTTCAAGAGCTGGAAGAGTGCAGAGCCTTCGAGCTGCTCAAGGTATGCTGGCTGGGCAACTAGCAGCATTTGCATATGAACTCAGGTCTCTGCTTTATTGTAGGCTGAACAGGACATAGATTGTGTACAAAACATGTCAGGGTGGATGTCTTGTGAGCTAACAGGAATGCAGCGTCTTGGAGTTATGTGAAACATTGTACAGACTGCCAGCCTTCTCTCATGCATGTCATATCGCTGGACGGCCTGGAATATTGCATGTCATTTACAATGTGTAATCTGATTCTGTCCAAAGGTTGTGCTGTAAAAGTGGCAATGCTGCTCATTGTCTGATTTGCTTCAGTGCTTGCACCAGGAGCTTGTAGTGCTTAAGCAAGGCATGTGCTTAAGCACTACAAGCTTCTTACCAATGCTCTGCCAGCATACATCAGTAGGGTTTGTCTGCTGAGTTTGCTAAGCATGATGAGCTGCACAGCATCACACACAAACGGCTGGACAGCTTGCCAGCCTGCAGCAGATGCTGAGCGTTGCTCACAATGGCCGATTTGCAGGGTCTGGGCTGCCGCCTCAGGAGGCTCCCGTCATGATTGCCAGAAGGTTCCCATCATGGTTTGCCGAAAGGCTTGGTCTCTTCATTTTTCCCCTTTCACATTTGCAGGGTCAAGCAGACAGGGTGAACTACCTGATGACGAAGCAGGCCAAGATTGTGGCCATGACCTGTACCCATGCTGCCCTGAAGAGGCGTGAGTTCCTGCAGCTGGGCCTCAAGTACGATAACCTGCTCATGGAAGAGAGCGCTCAAATTCTGGAGATCGAGACCTTCATACCCATGCTGCTACAGGTGAAAGACTGTACACTGTGGTTGACTCCCCCACAGACAGTCAAGGCAGTCATGATTTGGTTTGCTGCACTCACAATGCCCGTTGTCTTTCTTGTGCTGCTGCATGGCTGCAAGGGCATGACCTGTGCTGGGTCTGTTGCGCCCTTGTGCCCTGTCATGTGTCATGCATAGCTACTGGGCCTGTTTGAAAGATGGTAGGTCCACAGCCTCGGCAGACAGGCTCAGCCCATGCCCGGTCAGCATGCCCTATGGCTTGTGTGCAGAGATGTCTTCTGCCATAGGTTGCCCTCAGGAAGAGAGGTGCAGCTTCCTGAGAGCAACCTGAACGCTGATGAGTACTCCCCTTTGGCAGTAGGTGCCCAGCGTATGTCGCCCAGCTTGCTCTCAACTTGTCGTGATTCAGCAGTATAGCATGTGTACTGCTGGTTAGTGACCCATTGCTACCTACTGCCAAAGGAGAGTACTCATCAGGATTGGCTGACACTGTATTCACAGACAGTGTATGAACCACCAGTGTATTGACTGACAATCACGTCTGGCGGCATGCAGAGGCAAGAGGATGGCTACAGCCGGCTGAAGCGTGTGATCCTGATTGGGGACCACCACCAGCTGCCCCCTGTGGTCAAAAACATGGCCTTCCAGAAGTACAGCCACCTGGATCAGTCCCTCTTCACCAGATTCATCCGCCTGGGGACCCCTTACATCCAGCTCAACGCTCAGGTGTGATGCTGTAGCTCATTGGGTGCCAATGCACTGCTTCACAGTGTGTGTCCTGCTTGTGCTGTTCACTGCTTGGGTATGACCTATGATAGCCTAACGCTCAAGTCTGTTTTGGGTGACAGCCTGTGTTATAAATGTTAATATTGCCCCAGGCATTCCAGACAATACATCCATGCCCCTTGCTCTTCCTCAGTGAATCTTTTTGGTCCTTCCAGCTTTATTTCCTCTGCTCTACACTGACAGTTGACTTGGGCAGCCCTTCCAGGCAGGGCTTACTTGACCCTCCCTAATCTGCCCCACTTGGTCCCGCCCTTTCCTGCTCCTTGTTCCACTGATCTGTCTAATCTGGCGTCCCTGATCTAATGTCTCTGATCCGTCTGATCCAAAGTCCCTGATCTGTCCCCTCCCCTGGGTTGCCAACAATCTGTCTGTCCTATTGTCTGGTCACATCCTGCTCATGCGCAAGCCGGCTGAGTGCAGGGGCGAGCGCGGCCCAGCATATCCAAGCTGTACAACTGGCGCTACCAAGCCCTGGGCGATCTGCCTTCTGTCAGTCAGCAGGAGCGCTTCAGGAAAGCCAATGCTGGGCTTTCTTATGACTACCAGTTCGTAGGTAGGCGGCACCAGCCCATACTCTCCTTCAAAGCATCTTGTGTAACATCGTGTTCTGTGCTTGCGGTTCTATTGTTAATGGTTTTGCACAATTTTCTTATTGTACTGGTTTAGCTACTTGGTGCACTGTCAGGAGGCTGTGCATGATGCCAAGCATTGTCACCTTCCTCTGTCAGTGCACAACTCTACATCATGAAGATGACATTTGAGTAGCATAGCCATACTGTGAGGTCACCTGTGTCTGTCAACCCATGTAATGCTGACTCATGCAATGCTGTGTCAAAGCTTACACTGCTAAGGGAACTCATGCACTGCTGGCAATCATCCATGCAATCTTGCACATGTTTGTGTGCCTTTGCAAACATATACGTCTTCTGTTAACCTTCCTCCTTGATCTGCCCTAATCGACAGTGTGCTGACACACCTTGCTCGGGAGGGGAGGGGGTGGGGGGGGCGGGGCATTTTCTGTAACTTAGCATATAACTGAGTCGGTTTGTGCCTGTGTACAGATATACCTGACTTTGAGGGGCAAGGAGATTACCATGTCAATGCTCTGCTGCAAATGACTAAGCCTGTTTGTGCACGCCTGCAGATACACCTGACTTTGAGGGGCGAGGGGAGACTGTGCCAGTACCATACTTCTTCCAAAACCTGGCAGAGGCAGAGTATGTGGTGACGCTGTATCAGTACATGCGCCTGCTGGGCTACCCAGCTGAGAAGATCTCCATGCTGACTACTTACAATGGACAGAAGGCGCTGCTGAAGGATGTTGTGGAGAGAAGATGTGCGCATCATCCCGCCTTTGGTGTTCCACACAAGGTCAGCACATGTCCAATTGACACATTCTCACATCTTTTGGCCCATGTGGGTGCCACCCATCAAGGAATGGGAAGTTCAGCATTTCTTTTCCCATGCGGCTTTACTGCAAGCACTGACTGTCCAATAGGGTCTATATATCTACCTCAAAACCTCCTAGAAGCTGTCCATTTAGTCGCACAGTCTGCAAATTGAAGACTTGTATACATCACCTGCGTGTGTGGAGTGCTGTATCTATGGGTGGCTCCTGGCTGCTGTGTCTTGCTGAGCAGCGGCATATAGCCTCTCTGGCGGGTGCAATGTCCTTTCTGGGAGGTTGACCAGTGGCCTCGTTGCTGCCAACCCCCTTGCACTTGCTGATGCCTTCAGGAGACACCAGCCGCCATTTCTTGCCCCTGCACATGCCTTGCATCATCATCAGCTGCCATCTCCTGTGCACATGCTCATGCCTGGCACACAAACCAGCCAGTGTTCCACACATCACATCACACCTTGAGTAGTGACTTTGAGTCCCTTCCAGGCTTTTGACAGCACCTGAGAGAGCCCTGAAATCAGCCTGAGTACTTGTTGCTTGCAGATTGCCACAGTGGACAAGTACCAAGGGCAGCAGAATGACTACATCCTGCTTTCTCTGGTGCGCACCAGGGCTGTGGGGCACATCAGAGATGTCAGGCGTCTGGTGGTGGCCTTGTCTAGAGCCAGGCTGGGGCTGTACATCTTTGGCAGGGCTGAGCTGTTTGCCAATTGCTATGAGCTGAGACCGGCCATGAAGCAGTTGTTGGCGCGCCCACAGCAGCTGCACCTGCACCCCTCTGAACGCGTTGCGGTGAGTTCTGGTCCTACTGTACACTACTATAGGAGCTCGGTAACAGCGGCTGTGTCTTTGGCTTCCCCATATGTTGTGTAGTGTGTCGTTTGCTCTGTGGTGCACAGCATTCGTGGAAGCCCTCATGGAAGCGCGCTTCATTTTCTGTAAGCATAGTTGCTGGCTGCAGTACATGCACCAGTGTGTCTTAAAGGGAATGTTGCCAGGGCAAACTCACTCTGTTGTTGCATCAAGCCATCAACATCTTGTGCTGGCAGATCTACAGCCTCAGCTGGCCTCAATGCCTGTTTATGCAGATGTCGTTTGTAGTGAACAGAGTCATGACAGATGACCAATATTGCAATGTTTTGTGCAGTCATGCCAGAGGAATCTCAAAACCCTGGGCAAGCCAACCATCATCCCTGGCCTGCCTGAGCTGGCAGGCTTAGTAGGGCAGATGGCAGCTCAGTGGGAGGCTCGTGCCCAACAGCAAGCCATGCACATGGACACAGATGCTGGGAGTCCTGATGATGAATCAGATGCTGCTGCTGGTCCCGAGACAGCTTCAGCAACAGATGCTGCCACGCAAAGTGAAGCGGGAGCCACCACAGCTGATCGTGAAGATGCCACAGCTGCTGCAGCCGGCACAAGCAGAGCTACAGGCAGCACAGCCTCAGCTGTGATTCAAGACAGCACAGATGCGCAAGAGGAAGCCAAGACCTCTGATGCTGATCAAGAGGCAACACAAAGCTCAGATGCTGTTGCAGGCATATCAGGGGCACTTGAGGCAGATAAAGGGCCTGCTGTCGATGCAAATGCTGATGCATCTTTGTCTGATGTCGTCGCTGATGCCAGAGCCTCAGAAGCAGTTGCAGGTGTCAGCATTGAACCAGACATCACTAGCATGGACGCTGTGGAGAATCGACGACAGAAAAAGAAGAAAACGACTGCAACATCATAGTAAGTGTATTTGCTGCAGATGTCTTTGTGATGGTCGGAAAACACTTGAAAGTCTTCATCTAAGTAAGCATTTTGAACTTGCATGCATGGCGTAGTCTGTCGTGGTTTCAGTAATGTTGTTTGAAGACTCTTTGGGTTTTGGCAGGCACATATTCAAATTTGCAATGGTTGGTCACCTGGTTCAAGGCAGCGCCTGCACACCTTACATGGGATCATCATCCTAGCATTTGTGCATGCCTTGAGTAAGTGGTACATTTTGCGCATTGCACATGTCCTATGACTATTGCACATTCCCCCCCAAGTTGCAACTTCTCTTTGCAAAAGTTAAAGGGCTTCCTACTTTTCCCTCATACTCACCTCTGGTTGTAACAGCATTGTCTTTTGAGCCCATAAGATCAGTGCATACTTAACTTGCACCATGAGGCAACCCCAAAGAGTTCGACCGCTTCAATACAAAAATTGCTTGTTGCTTTATGTTGTACACGTGTGCTCATCACGACACCCAACAGCCTTTAAGTTTTCAATCATGCTTGTCATTCATTTCGCCTTAGTATGTGTGATACAATCTTGGGTGAAAACCTACGGGAACTAGGGCAATGTTCTTATATCAGACTTGACACGACTCATGGCACAACCAAGTTGATCAAAGCGATCACAATGTCTTGAAGCTAGAACCACATTCCTACATACATGGGCCTAGCACCAACGAACCCATTAAGCATGATACTTCGTTTTCAGCTGCAGAGGAGTAGGCGGCTTGGCATCTTCCCGATGCAACATGACTTCAAACAGATTAGGTATGTGTCGTCTAAGTCGTACATGGTCCTGTTGAGCAAGCATTGGCTCACTACGATTGACTTGCGCAGCTCGAGCAAACTTATCAAACTCCTCTTGGAAGCTCAACTTATGCTTCTCATGCAGTTCTTGCTGCCACTCCCTGATCTGCATGCACCACCACAAAGTCTACAACAAGACAAAGTCTACAAAATCTCAAAGATTGACCAACTCAAGCACAAATCATTGATTTGAGAATCATAATTATAAGGCGGGATTCAGCATGATATTTGAACCTCACAAAACTCGTAAGCAAATTGTGACAACACAAACCCCAGTTTTGCAAGGCAATATCCAACATTTCGAGTAGACATACATCAAGACAGTGCATCCTTTTGGGGCAGTCAAGCATCCACGTCTTACTTGTTCCTTGAACAGTAGCCTTTCCATCATCTGCTGTGTCATCAGCTGCTTAAGAGATCGAGTGAGGGCTTCCTCCTTGCTCTTGGCTTCACAAATGAGCCCAAGCTTAGAAAGGTCCGTTCCACTAGCAAATGATTGATGCCCAAACACTGAGCTCAAGGCATTCTCCAATGTTGCCATAGCGCCACGAGGACCACCTACACAACAGCCAACTACTTTGTGCGTCATTTGTTGATGCTTGGTTGCAAACATTGCCACAATTGTGCGACCCAGCATTGGCTTGCCATTGCAAACCTCATGGTAGGTTTTACAGGACCACCAAACAACTTCTAAGCAATTTTTGAGGAGCCCATTTCAGATTACCCGCATGTGTTGCATGAGATTGTATACCCTCAACCCTAATAGACAAATGCCCTTAGCACAGATTCTGACACCCCTTGTTTCCCAATGACAGGTGCGGCCATTGTGATACTTGCTTTCCTCTTTGTGTACCACTGACCTGCTTGAGCCACACTAGCTTGTAGAGGGCGGGGTCCCATGCTGACTGTGAAGATCATCTCATTTAAATCTGTCACCACCCACTCAGCTTGCTTGTGCGACTGCATCTTCACAAGAGCATGCCCATTGTAGCATTGAGTAACGGGATCCTTCAACATCCTTGCCACCAAATCACCTCCTCTTGAGCTCTCTATACACAAACGATTTGTCCCAACTTTGGTGAGACAAACGACTTTGTGCCAACTTTGGTGAGACGCTGCTTTGCAACAAATTTGAAAACAACGTGGGTATAGACATGGTAATCATTTCCCAACATGGTTCATTGCCTTGCTTCGATATGGTTGATGCATTTTTAGAATGATATGGTAAATACTTGAATATAGCAGATGCGTCCACCTTTCAAACCCTTTCCACACCTGAACGGAGGCAACTTTAATCAACGGATTAGTGCATCCATTAAAAACGGCAAACGGAAGTCATGAACGGAGGCTCAATCCACACTTGTACCTCCGTTGAGGCAGATCTCGCCATTGAGTTGCCTGACTCACATTGCCAGAGCGCGAGTAGCTTCGGTTCAGAGCCTCCGTTATGTTGAAACGTAGCTCGGGAGAGGGTTGAAGAACGGAGGCTCAAAAAGGAGGCAGGTTTGATTTCGATAATCCGAGCCTATTTACCGAGCTTCCGTTCCACCAGGTGTGGAAAGGGACTCAAACATAGCAAGGGTGGCAATAGCTATTGTCGCCCTTGCAAGGATACTCGAAAGCTCACAAGGCATACACAGGTTTGTGCCCGACAAGCTAAAGATAAGCGACAAAAGAAATATTGATGCACAATGACTATAAGCTTCTGCCTCATGAGTTGCTTACCATTGTCACCTAGCCATTGGCAAAAGGCGGCATGCACATCGTCCACAGAGGCATGCTTAGGGGCAAGGCCTTTGAGCCACAAATGGATAGATGGCGAGGGTGGCTGTTTTGCTATGGCTTGAGCCACTTGCACACCACTCTCCTATGTGCCAAGGTTTCAGTCAAACAAGCACATTACATCAATGCCAACATATATGTGTAAAAATTGCATCTCGCACCACCAACAAGCATCACTGATCTCTTAACATTGGTGTAAACACAATCATAACAAATGCAATTGCTTGATGCAACTGTGCAAAGTACAACATAGACTGTAAGCATGACCACACCTGAGCATAAAAACATTGAATAGTATCAGCTAGTTCCGCCTCATGCGACTTTAACAGCTTGCCCTTCAAGTCAACAATGCTGAGCTCTAGAGCTCGCCATTCTTGAGCTGGTCCAAACTCAAGACTGTTTGGTTGCATGAAGTGACCACATTCGACCTTGGTCACATAGCCAAGAGGAAATGGGTCATTGCCCCAAGGGTACATTATCCAATGGGGACGGTGCACAATAAGTGGCAAAGGAAAAGAAATATATGGCAGCCACATACATAAGGATTGCAGCCTGCAGCATCGACATCAGCTCTTGTTGCAAGAGATGCAAACTAACATCCAATCCAAGCTTGTGTACGGTATATATCACTACCGCACTTGCTTGTGCACAAGATTTTGCTTTAGATTCAACAACCCAGTGGCTATTCAATAGCCACGCAAGAATTATCTCACATTGTTGCAGGTTTGACAAGTTAAGTAATACTCGACGCACGACTTGGTGAACATATGCAATTGCAAACTCACAACTTGTAGTTGATGAGCTCTCCACCTTTGAGGTGGGCACATTGTTTAACACAAGAGTCGGCAAAGCTCAGGTTATAGTGCTTTCCTTACCTTACATTGGAAAGTGATCATGTCAGATTTCAAATGAAGATCAACAATAAAAGATGTCACTTTGAGTTGGCATGCCTAGTTCTACCTTACCTCTCTAAGGCAATTGAAGCATCTTCATCTCCATAAAAATGGACAGCGGCCCACCCACCAATGTATGCGTCAGTGTCAAGAGGCACACTCCCAAGATAAACTCCCTGAGGTAACAACAACTTTGTGACAAAGGTTGTGCTTATGCCATGCATGAGGATGTGATCATAGCACAATGCTTATTGAGGTTCAATGCTGCAATATACCACTTATTAACTATGAACACCCATGACAAGGTGGAGATCTCACTTTAATGCCGGATACAAGCTTCTTCAACTCCATTTCAAAATGCTTAGCCTCAAAGTGGCCACCAATGTAGTCAATACACAGAATGTGACTTGTGATTGAGGCTCTCTCTGATGATCGTGATCTCTTGTCTTGCGCCTCTAACGGCAAACACCCGACACTGCAGAAAGGCAAATGTCAATCATGCTTAGGTTTTTGTCGTCATAACAACGTGATGCACACATACCATGCAACACCTTTATGAGGTGTCAACATGCATTGATTTATGCCGCAAATCTTGCTTTCAAACTCAAGAATAGCTCAATATTGCACTTACCTCATATCATGCTTTGCATTGTGTTTGGAACCTTGCTTCATGATATTTGCCACCTCAAGCCCTCGTCCATTTGCCTCCACATCCATCTGTTGCTTTGACTGAAACACACTTTGACTTAAGACTTTTAAGGCGACACCTGATGAAGAAAACCCCGAAGGTGCCGAGTCAAGGCTGTCTTCACCCAATGTTGAAGGCTCCCTGAGGAACCGAGCTGCCGAAGGTAGTTGATGCGCTTTTGAAGCAACCACATGGTGTACACCACTACGCTTGGTGATGTTTTTTTGCTTGAGCGACTGTTGACTAGACACAACCAATGCATTGGCTTTGCCATCAAGATTTTCTGCCTCTTGACGGTTGTTTCCTAAGCTATCTGCTTGGCCATTGGCCATTGTCTCATGATGCTTGCCTTAGTGTCACATTTGCCGGCACCAATTGATGCTTGTGATTGTAGCAAGCTACTAGAAGAAGCACGTTTGCCATTCCCCAAAGTCCATTGAGCTGTGTTCCCTTCCATTAAGGCTGTGTTTGGCTGCCTGGTCTTTGACATGAGCTGGCTTGCTGCTGCGTCATCAATCTCTTGCACATCTTGTGCCGGGACAAACGCTCCAGACATGGATGGTTGCTTCTTCGCTTGCTTGTGGAGCAAAGTAACACTCTCATCATCATTGGATACAACATGCCCATTCTTACGCTTTGAGGCTGCAAGATTTTGGCATGATGTCATGGACGAATCAGAAGCTTGGCGATTGACATGCGACACAGCTGGCTTTCCGTGCTTAAGCGGCAACCTACTGACGACTCTTTTAGTCTCAATATTCTTTGTGATCCCAAGATGTGTTTGAGCACAACTATGTTTGCCTGTGTTTGACTCTAGCCACAAATCATCTTCCACCAAGTCCATAAGCTTGGAATTCTTGTTGGAAGAGAGTGTGCTTTGCTCTGGCTTTTTCCTCTACACACAACCAAAATCATTTAGTATTGCAACACGTCATATAACATGATCATGAGCTTACAATCTTGACACAAGACGTGGAAGCACGCAAACAAATGATGGACTTGATAAAACTTATGTGTGCCATGTTAGCTTGAATTGTAACCCACCTGTGTGCCTTCCAAAAGCGGAAGTGTCCCGCTTGATAGAGAGCTTGACTCCACCTGGCGTGGTGTGTCTTGGCCCTTGCTTGCTTTAGAAGCATTGCCTCCCACAAGACCATCAGAGCTATGCTCAACACGATGTTGGCAAATCGACTTGGGTTTCGCCAATTGCAACTTTGGTTTGTCCTCTAACATGGGTGTCACAGATCTATGTCTCTTGTCAACCTTATTGCGCTTGAGTCTCTTGCTACCTTGATGTGGCAACATTGTGCCCTTTGTTGACTGAATAGGCTTGATTGCTCGTTTATCCTCACACTGAGGGTACCAAAGCTTTGGAAGATGCTCCCAAGAGCAAGAGCGGCGATTGAAATGCTTTGCAGTCCTACAAAGGAAAGCGTTGTAGTCAAGTGGACATGCATGAACACAACTACTACGATGGTTGTGATGCTAGTTTGATACCTAGCACGATAGAAGTTGGGTTGCTGTGGAGGCTGCCAAACAGGATATGGATCTTCGATCACTGATGCATCTGCATTGTCACAATGTACGTCAGAGTGCATCCATACTTTATGCAACCTCAGACTCATTTAGCAAAGTGAACAATTACTGTGTGTTTATTTCAAAAATGGTTCTCTGCTCCATGCTTATTCAACAAAGATCTCACTTGGAAAGATGACTGTGATGTGATCATCATAACATTGGCCAACTCGCCCAGTCCACCAACAACCGTCTTTTTCAACATCCACTGCATCACCTAAGGCACAGTCACCCGTGAGATTGACTTTGTCATTGTCTTCAGCTTTGCGGCAAAGAAAAGCAAGACTCTCACCACAATGCCGCGCAATCAGTGGGACTATTTGACTGTCGTCCTCCAAGCAGGGACGAATTTCGCTAAGTTGCTTCACCTCTACAAGCAACTCCTCGTTGGCAGCATCCTCTGCTAAGAACTGCAACACAAATCTACGTACTAAGGAGCACCATCATAGCATGACAGAAGTGTACATCGCAAAAAAGTCACACCTCCAAAGACTGTACCCTCACGCGTCCGTGCCTTGGCGCTGTCAACACTTTGTACTTCGACCAAGAGTCCCGGAATCCAGGATCGTTTTGGTCTCCTTCAACCTTGACCGTATTACAACTCAGTATAAGCGACGCTGGGAACCAGCTGAGAAAAGGTAGATGCAAGACGCTTACTTCTACTATCTGATTAACTCTGTAGGTCATGTCATAATGAAAGCTCTGTTGCTGCTATCAAGCCGATGCTTATCGTGCGGAATTTCCTCGCATAGGTGCTTGCACTCTGTTGAAAGCAACACCTCGATGCTTGCAGAGCTGATAGCCAAGTCTGCTGGATTTGACCAAAGGCAACAATGAAAAGAAAGCTGCGGTGCGCAAGCAAGAGGGCAAGCGAACAGGTGAGAAACCATCAAAACCTAGAGCGACGTAGGTAAAACCCTATCATAGAGACTCAAAGCCACGTATGATCACGCACTCAAGCTCTTGCAACATCGCCATGATTGCAAACACAAGCAGTGTAGGCGTTGCCAACATCCAATTTGCGCTTATGCTCGTTCGCAACTTATCAGTATCTAAAGTCGACTTCGACAGATCTGTCTGGACCAGTCGCGAGATCGTCTGTACATAACTAAAGTTAGCGACGGTCTCGTCTATACTCATAAGTGATCAGCATCGCCTTGCATACACCGTCATATTGGGATGTGCGCCAATTAAAGAAGAAAGTTTCTCATGAACGGGGAGGGGGAAAGGATAATCTTTGCAACTGATCACAATTAAATAATTATTTAGCTATAGCTTATAAGATTAATTGTGAACAATGAGGTGCACATGTTATACAAGCTATGCGGGCGAGGCTTCTGTGATGCGATCTGGCTCACGATCGATTACTGGCTGTGAGCATGACCAGCGGGCTGTGAGCATGACAAGCGGGCCATGCTCAACCAGCCGAATATGTGTCACACAAACAGTGTTGTTGTTGTCACCAGCCCAATCACGATGCCGACCAACGATGCTATCGTATTCACAGGCTATGTAGCCGTCTTTGGAAGCTACTACGGAGGTTGTCTCTTCATTGTATGGTGCTGGATGGAAAGTTTCCATTGAAAACGCAATCTTATGACCCTGCTGCGTCATCTCAATGGCAGCTGCTGCGGCGCTACTCCTTGCGGGATCCTGGGGATTGCAAGACACCTGTTTCCTGGTCCCCTGACGGAAGTTCTTGACTCGACACCTGCAACCAGCTCTACAACACGCACGTTCAGGCCCCTTAGCGTGTATAACAATCCACTCGAAGAAACACCAGTTTTCAACCTTCCACTCTCCAGCAACTTCAGGTAGTGGTCTCCCATTTGCCGCGACGCCAGTTTTTCCTGTGTTGAGCATTCACTACAACTTCGCCCTCTGGCCTGAACATCGGCTCCGGCCCTTCATTCATGCCCAACTTGCTTTCATTCACGGGTTTGCGCGTGGCCATGATGTCGCCTGCGAGAGAGCTGAGCGACACGCCGAAACACATCACAAGCTTGTCGGAGTGACCTGGCTGACCGTCAGCGTCTACCGTGCCTTGCAGGCATGGAAAAGGTGAAAGCCGCACTTCCCGGGACTGCTGAGCACAAGTTCAAAAAAGAAGAGAAAGCTATGCAGAAGGACGAGACTAAGGCCATGGACGCCGGTAACAAGATGCAGATGAACGAGAAGAACAAATTGGAGAGTCACGTTCCGGGGACAACAGACCACAAGCTTACACACCAGTAGATAGACATCCCGTATGGACTTCGTCGAACTTTGTACCCACCTTGGCTGTTGCTGAATTTTGCTACAATTTGGTCCATTCTCATGTGTAAACTATGCAATTGCTACCTGCAATTGCTACCTGTCTTTCCATCTAGTCGCCCATACGCTTTGCAACGCGGATGCAATGCAGCCTGGTTGTCTTCATGTTCCGCACTAAAATGTGCTGTGCTGCATTGTTTGGTTTGTTGTAGCAGTTCAACGACACATGTCACAACTTGCAAGACCAACAGGGTATAATAATAATAAAAATTAAAACGCTTTCCAGCTCATGATGAGCTAGGTACGTGCAAGACAAGTCTTGTCTCTCTAGAGCAGCCTGTCTTTGTGCATCCCTGTAAGGCCTACTAATACGACAGTTCTGACTATCACGTAATGCAACATCATTGAAACTAGACCTAGGGCGGCCAGGTGGGCGACGCCCCTTGACTTCACCAAACAAAGGATCCATGCATTTCACCGGGCTCTGCAAATCAGTGCATCCTTGGGGACGTGTATCTGAGATCCAATCTATCAAGGAAACATATGTGAGCTGATCTGCACCATCCGTGCTGTCTGAGGTTGGGACCAACCAAGGTGGGGACAGTTTTCACTTCCTTTGTCAGCTCGGTTCACCCCTTCGCTGGGCGGGTGGCCGTGTGTCCTACTACATTGTATTGCTTTCATGGGGTCACTGTCTCGGGTCACTTCTCGAAACGGCATACCCACCTTTACTATTACAGACTTGCATCTGCTTGATGCACAATGTCACATATGCTGTATGGCACAGTGCGGTGTTTTACTACAACCCATGTAGCAGCATCAATGACAGCAACAGCGACAGCGACAGCGACAGCGACAGCGACAGCGACAGCGACAGCGACAGCGACAGCGACAGCGACAGCGACAGCGACAGCGACAGCGACAGCAGCAGCAGCATCAGCAGCTGTACAACAGCGGTAGTGACAAAGGCAGCAACAGCCAACAGCGCATGTTGCCATCACACTGCAATATTGGGGGCAGTCTGGAGCCCTGTTTGGGCCTGAGGTGAGGGCATCATCGACCAGCAGTTAGCTGGTGGTGTATGCCTGTTCACATTTCTGCTTGCCCTTTTTTTCAATTGTTCAGTTTGCACGTTTCTGTATGTTGTGTGCTAATATGCACAGTTTGCCCTGCATACATAGCCTACACATTTCACATCAGGTCATATGTGATGTCAGTCATGCTACCTCGTGCCTCTTTGATTTGATAGCCGATCAAGATACAAGTCACATGCATGTGGGGTGCAGGTTGTATATTGCAATGCACTTATGTGCTTTTGGGACTTGCCACTATTGCCCTGGGCGTTACAGGGGTAATGCGACCTTTCTGTGCTAGTTAAGTTGCAGGGGGCTTCTTCACTTTTCACGCAGACTGAGGGCTCAAGCACATACAGACAGCCAGCAAGAGCAGCTTCAGCGCGCCGGTCACGAGCCTGTTTGCCTTGTGCCTGGTTCTATGGACGAGTACCTGCCTGTGCCTGATTGCACTCTTCAAAAGAGCCTCGACACACATTCTGAGGGCTTTTCACTCTGCTGATATAGGTATACCCTCTGACACAACCTCCAATTTTCAGCTCTACGTGCGTTGTGCTTGCGCTCGTAGAGCTGGCTCGTAGAACTGTCAGCCTCAACCTAACAGTCAGCAACAGACGCTACGATGTTGTCAGCAGCTTTCAACGTCAGCGGTTCTACTTGACTGTAAACATAGCCTCCGAGATGCATTGCAGTGCACTGCGCAGCCTAACACAGCCTTGCATGACTGCATACTGTATCTGCCACAATATCTATGATCCAGGCATTTCACCGGGCTCTGCAAATCATGCATTCTTGGGGACATGTATCTGAGATCCAATCTATCAAGGAAACAAAAGCTTCTTAGGCAATCTATCGTTAGGCATCCTGAAAACATGACCTAGCCACCTGAGTCTTTTGCCTTGCGGCTGAGACTCCATAGATAGGGTGTTGCACCTATTCAGTATGACAACATTTGGCACATGATCGCAGGGTATCATGACTGGTAACAGGACTGCAGTACAGTTGCATGCCTTTGTTTGTTGAGACGTGGCAATCGACGGCGCAGGTTTGATCTCATGTGCGGTGCATGCCTGAACTTGTTAATTTCACATAACCAAATTGCTCCAGAGAGTTGATCGACCACAAGACCTCTAGAATTACTAGACTAGTAACAGCGTGCTCACCGTGTTTCTAGTTGACTAGTCAGTTGTGCATGCACATGAAAGCCTAGATGGACTCCTGCGTGACAGCAGTTCTGTGCTGGATTGCATCACCGCAACAAGGACTGCAGGAAAGCACTGCACGATGATGTCTTGTATGCAGACGAGAAGCCTGCAATGGTGAACACAGCCACGTGTCATTTTGCTGTCAGACAGTGCCCTGTAGGGCCCTTTCTAAAACTTTTAGCAAGGGCCCTAAAGGCTTTGAAAGGCCCGAGTCAGACATCAGCTGCAGCCTTGGTTGCAGGCAATCTTGCTGCTGCTTTGTAGCGACTTGCCTCAACACAAACGCATGAAAGTTCGACAGCCACTTCCAATAAACAAGACATGCGGTTGTGCTTTTGAAAGTTGCAATGCTCAGCAGCTCAGTGATAACGCAGGTTTTGTATCTGCCAGTAAGTCACAACCATTTAGGAGCAAGAGTCAGGCCTCAGCATGCAAGCTACCATGTGCACAGAAACCGGGGGTGCCCTTGTATGCTCACATTCAAATGAGCAGGACGCACCAACAATAAGATGAACTCTGCCAAAGCTGTCAACAGCAAACTGGCGTCGCTTGCTGAATGTGTCAGTAATTGGTAGCAGCCAATCTTCTGCCTGTGCCGATGTGCCTGGATCAGCAGCTGTGCCATAGTTTGGCTTGCAATAGCCTGTTTCTGATGATTGCTCGTGGCTGCCTTCCGTGGGCTTGCTGACAAAACGCTCATCCTGATGGGGCTCATGAGGACAAGTGAGAGCAATTGACCGCTCAACTGATAACTCCTCAAGGCCTGCAGACCACTGCCACTTGCCCAACGTGCTCAACGCAGGACCTGAGATGGCACATGCGTCTCAGCTTAATGCAGACATCAAGTGCTTACTTTCACAGGTCATTGATTTGTCACAGGAGGTACTTACTCAGCAACCGGCCTCCGTAGGCAAAGTCTATGTTCAGTGCGCTGTCCTGGCCGTTGCGGAATCTATACATTTCCCATACCTGCAGACGCAATTTGCACTTGTGTACCCTATGCCAACAGTTTAGGCCCATGGCTTGGCACTGTGCATGTTTATCAGCGCAGAAGGAAGCCTGTCAATGAATAGCACTGAGCCATGGTGATGGTCATACACAAGGAGCACTTGCCTGATCCAAGGCAGGCAGAGACAACACTGCTGAGACTGTGCATCAATACCTGCCAGGGCAAAGTGATGCCTAGCCTCTGTTCACAAGCTTCCAATTGCTGGACAGTTGCTCCTGAACAAAGTCCACTACAATGAGTCTGACAAGATGATGAGGCATCGTTATACTGGAGGTGTCAGCAGCAACTTGCACGTGCCTGTGAGCAGAGCTGCTTGACTGGTGTAATCAAGGAAGGGAATGACCTGTTTGAACGCTGACCTGCATCAGGAACGACTTTTCAACATTTACACATACAAGTAGGCAACATGGTCTCAAGGTACAAAGTACCTGACTTGCAAGCGCATCAGCATTCGTCTGCTGTAATGTTGAAAGACTGTTCCTGATTGTGTTGCTCTCTCGTTTTGAGGAGAGCCAGGTCTCCTGTTGAGTACATTCCTAGTGTAAAACTGCTGCTCAACAGGAGGGAAGTACCAAAGGGGAGAACACACGATGTCAGAATGGCGTGTAACCAGTTGCTTATTCGTTTGCTAGGCGTACTCATCAGTCACCCTCCAGCCCTGCTTCTGGCACTGCTGCAACCAAAAGGGCTCCATGGAATGCAGTGCTGCTCTCAGCCTTTTGCAGCTCTGCGGACACGTCATGGCAATCGACTGCCAGATTCTGCGTCGGGTTTTGTTAAAGGCTGTGCAATGTCCCCTACCAGCATGAGGCGACATACGTCACCGGGATTGCCAAGTGCATGCAGTGTAAGGGCGTTGATCACCGTAGCGAGCACTTCATCCGGTAGCTGAATAATGCTGCTTGAGCCCTCAGGTGTTTGTGGGTGCTTCATTGTGCAATGGCATATAGTGAGGCACAGCAGTGTCGCTGCGATTTATCACTACAGCCTGAGGTTGATTAGTATTAGTAAGGCTGGCAAGGCTCGGGGCGTTTCGAGGCTGACATCGAGCAGGTTCATCCCATGCTTAGTTAGGTACTCGGTATCACTTCCTTTTCCTGCTTGCAAGCAGAGGCAGCTACAACAGACATAGACAGTGCTGACACAACCAAAAGACAATTACACTTCTGAAGGATCACATAGGTTCAGAGGCACAACAGCCAGGAACTGTAAGTTCTCGTCCCTGTGTATTTCCTTTGTGACAACTTCACCGATCATGCCTCCTTTTTAAGAAGTGCGACCAACACACAGTCAATCACACATGTGTAGGCCACAAAGTATGTGTGCTGATCATCTAAAACAGCTACACGTGTACGGCTTACTGCTATAGCAGCTCACCTTTAGCACACTAAATTGCCAATGTCTATTGTACACAAGAACATTCTTGCCTGAACAGTGCTTCTCTCTGCTGGCACTCAGCAACTTATGGCGCTCAGCAATACGAGTCCTCGTGAGGACCCCACGATTGTGCTCACTCTGTGCATGACAGTCTACCCTGCAATGTCATTGGCTACAAAAGGTCAAGCTCAAACAGTTTTGCATATGCCAGTACTGTCATGGCAACTTATGTCACTGTCACTGCATGCAAAACTTCTGTGAGTTGTAGTTCTGCACCAAAGAATAGACTAAAAGAATTCTGTGAACTTTGCAGACAGCATAACTTTGGCTTGCAGATTGGGCTCACATGCTGAGGTGGCACATACAGCTTGAACTGTGACATATGCAGCACATGGCACTGTCAGATGCAACAGAAGTACAGCAGACGTCAAACATGAAGTACAGCAACCACTTAAAATTCTCACCAGACAGAAATTCTGCACGCTTCATACTACAACAGCAGCAGCTGAAGCCCGTTAGCCTGGCTCACACAAGCAAGCATGCATGATGCGAGGAAGCTAAGCAGAGTGGCACTGACCTATAGGTCTGGTGCAAACAACGCATCAAACAAGGAGCAACAGCCACGCACCTTGATTTGGCAAATGGTCACCAAAGTTGGTGCACCCACCTACTGTTGATGCACACCACTGGGTACCTGTATTGCTTGTGATATAGCCCCTGTGCCGTTCGCTTCGATTGGTCCCTGTTTGACAACACACTAGCATCAGTTCTGACTTGTGCAAACAGGCATGAGAGACAGCTGAAATGCAAGTAGAAGCATAATGTATAGCAGACAAGGCGTTTGGGCACAGCTCTGCACTGGCTCTGAATGCACGCAAAGATGACGGTTTGAAGGTGACAGCACAATTAGAGCCCTTCAGCAGTGAACGGAGTGCTTATTGAAAGCACATGGAAATGTACCAAACGACCAAATGACAGAGTTGACATTCTGCACCTGAGCCTGTGTTTGCCTTGGAGCATACTTGGACAACTGGGCTCGCCTTTCCTCCTGCAAGCACACACACCACACACACAAGACCGATGGGTCCTGCTGATGCGATGCTTCACACGTAGATCAGTATGAATACTGCAATGCAAGCAGCAGTACACATCTTGCTGAACTTCCTCAGTCTGCAAACTGTGAAGCAAGCTGGCACATTCATGCAGGTGTCTTGCATTGTCAAAGTCTCAATGAAGGAGCTAGAGGTTCAGATGCGCACAGAGAAAGGCACAGACAGCTACATACCATTGATACATTCTCCTCCTGCCATACCAGATCAGCATCACCAGCTGTGACCGCGGAAGCTTCTCCCACGCTTTTGAGATCAGCTGGTTGCTGTGCTCCAGTCCCTGCAGATGCTTCCGTGCACAGTGATACCAGAAGCTGTTGTGATTCTTGCAAAATGAGCAAGCTGTATGATGGAAGTCATGCTGTGGCAGAATGCTTGGCAGAGCTTGCAGCTTGGTGTACTGATGCAACTATGGGGCCTCTCAAGATGTACATCAGCTGCTGGCACGTTGGGAGCTGCTGATGCAATCCTGGAAAAGTATGTCAAGACATCTAGAGGAAGTGATCAAACCGACCTATGCTGTGCAGCTGGCCTTGCAGACCTCAGCAACAAAGTTGCACTGGATACTAGAGGTACTGGCCATCGTTCATTGCAATGCTCCCCAACACCTCACCATGCCAGATGAGACCTTCACCATGTGCAGCCAAGCCAAGCACGTTTTGCAGCTCAGCTCTCGTGATATGTCACACAGCAGCTTGCAACAACTGTTTGTGGTACACAGCAGACTACAAATGCTATGATGCCGGGAAATGCAAGGGTATGTTGCGCTTACCAGGATGTGTAGCTATGGCTGGCCTTGTACCAACATCTTGCACACTGATGGGGAACAAGGAACCGCCAGGAGGGCCGGCTCCCACTGCCTGTGGCTGAGCCCCAGGCTGAGGCTGCACAGAGCCAACGGCTGCAGGGGCGCCCCCAATGGGGAACAGAGGCTGCCCTGCTCCTGGCATGCCACACAGACATGAGCCAAACAATGCCTGCATGTCCTTTCCAATCAAGACTGACAATACAAGCAGAGTGAATGCAGGCAGAGAGCCTGGTGTTGAGTATTTGCCCAAACAGGAACAGAACAAAGTCAGCTGTGCCTCACCCTACTGCAAATCAGCAAGAGAATCCAAAATTGTTTTACTGAAGAGTTGCTTTCCTGTGGCAAAAGCCTGCATGCTCACCTGGAGCTGAACTAGGAGTGTGTCCAGGGGGGGTGTAGGCAGGCTGGCCATTTTGAGGGGGCATAGAGGTACCACCAGGGCCTTGGAAGGGCATTGGCTGCCCTGGCAAGGACATGCCTGGGGGAGGCCTCATTGGAGGCATGCTCATGGGGGGCTGACCAGGCCCGGGGGGAAACATGTGGGGTGGCATGCCGGGGCGCATATACCCTGGGGGTGGCATGCCAGGCGGTAACATGCCTGCAGGTGGATACCCATAGGGCCTGCACAAGGCATAAGACAGCTGTGCATGCCTGGGCATTACAGTAAGCTTTGCACCAGTATGGAAGTTGGGCAAAGATGGTGTTGCTAGAGAGTAGTTGCCAATGCAGATCTGGCTACTTCAGGAGATTTTAGCATGCATACTGCATCTTAGCACACACAAGTCAGTCCAATAGCATCAAACACAATGCAAACACATCAAGATCAGGGATCGACAATGCACTAATTCGCAAAGATAGGCAGGTCTCCATCTCAGGCAAGACACTACAGATGTTGCCTGCACTATCAAAATTTAGGCCTGCAGCTTACGGAGGAACGCTATATTGAGGAGGATAGGCAGCTTGGGCTGTTGGGGCAGGGTAGCCAGGCGCAAGGATGCTAGGTGTAGTGATGCCTTGGCCAGTGGCAGCTCGCTTGGCATCTGACTCATCCTCTGCAAATGCAATCAATCATTTGGTGAAAGGTGGCTTGAAATGATGGTAGTGCAGTCAGTTCTAGGTTGCATTGATACGATGAGCAGATGCAGCTGGTACAGGGTTTGCTGATAGTGCAACTTATCCTGTGCCACAGCAGGCAATGGTCATGCAGGATGCTATAGTGTTGGCTGCTCACCAATGGGAACAGTCACGCCAGGGGCTGCACCCTCAGGAACCCCTGCCATACCAAAGATTTCTATATTTACGCTGTCCCGTCCAGGCATTGCATTGGGGACCCTGATGACACAGCCACATATCAGATAGGCTCTGAGCAGCATGCAAAGTCAATGATGCAGCCTGAGGCGTGCTCACGCTTCCACATTGATCTTGTGCACTTGGCTGCAGTGGATGGCTAGGCCTTGTATCGTATTCAACTTCTTGTGGCATGTGCTACACCTGCGCAAATGTGCTTAGCTTTCAGCACATTCCTGTACAGGAGCGGCATTCACGGCAGCACAAACACCATAAGCCTCACTTATAGTGCCTAGCTTTTTGATGCTGTATTAGTGTGGTTTCGTCCGAGAATATTCTGTCGCAGTAATAGCAAAATGTGACAGTCTCCTCTTCCCTTTTCTTTTTCTTCCTGACCATGCTGGTGTTTCTGTTGACTGTCTACGAAATAAAGCTGAAAGTACTCGCTGCGATCAGGTGGCTTTACGCAAACTAGATCACTTGTTCAAGGCAGGAAAATACATTCCGTAACTCCAGTCAGCCTTGAAGTGCAGCTCTACATCAGCATTAACAAAGGCGCCACACTGATGCAGCAAGTCGGCAGCATGCTGAGCACCGTAACCATGCTTCTTACGAACAGACCGTAGATTACGCTCTTTGTCAGCACATGTGAACTCAATGTTTGTTGACATGCTCTGCGCGAGAGGACCTTAAGTCTATTGACAGCACTCGTTCTCAGGCTTGAATCTGGTTTTTCGAGTTGTGACACGACAGTTTGCCAGAAGCGTAATTTGGATTGAGTCTTTGGTCCTTGCTTGCCTGATCCATGCAGTGCACTGCAATAGCACGCTCGGCGCAAGTGTATCACTCAGGGGTGTTTCGAACAGGTTGGATCCAGTCACCACGTGGTTTTCTCATGTCTAATGATCTGAGACGAAAGTAATTTTTGAGATGCTGCAGGGATACCGTCTGCCAGCATCAGCTCAAAATCCTTTTTGAGCGGCCACATTCCTCGCAAAAATAGTCAGCGATCTGAAAAGGTGCTGCGCAGAGGGTTTGGTAAAGACACCGTCGAGGGCTGGATCGATCTGTCTAAACTGGTGTCTGGTTCTGGTGGTGTCAAGACTGCATATGAAGACCTATCCTACAAGATAGGCATGTAGCATTCACTAGGCATCCACTGCACTTACTGTCAGGTCGAAATCAGATATCTTAGCTTCTCAACGCCTGATCACCATGAACATACATCCACTGCAGGTCATGATGTCTACATTGATGTCGGTGGTTGGCACCTGTTTCTGAGAGAGGTCAAAGCTGCAAAAGGCCTCAACCTAGCGCAAGCCCTTGCACAGCAGTTTGGACAGGATATCTCCAGCAAAAAGTACAGCAAGAGCACCTTTGAGGAAGTGCTCAAAAAGGTGCCCATTAAGCTTGGCGGCGGGAAAGCACAACTGCCACTGATGGACCTTTTGCCTTCTGGGTGTGTGCAGGATCTTGAGCGCATCCTGGAAGACTTTGAAAGGGATAGCTAAGTTTGGCGTAGGCACTGTTTCTGAAGATCTAAGTACAAGATTTACACAAAGCACACCTGCAATGACAGTGTTCATTTACTGTTTTAATTCAGTATTTGCATACCCAGACAAGCTTGCAGTTTTGAGTTGCAGCTAGCTATGTCATGAAGTCAGTTAGTCCATGTAAAAGCCCATACAGTCACTGTATTACAGTGCATTTATTTGAGTACATCAAATTTATTGAGTTGGCCAGCAGAACCTTTCAGAGTGAGAGCCCCTAATCACCTTCATGACAAATTTCATTGCATAGCTAGAAGTCAAAGTTGTAACATCATCCTTTCTGCTGCAACTTGGACCTTGTCCTGGATTGAAGAGATGTCTGTCAATACATTACAGCACAGTATGTCAGTGTGGAGCAATGCTCTTGGATGCACAAAGTGCAGCAGTGACGGGTACAGTGGGAAGTAATGCAAACAACCATCCCAACACTTAGTTACCATACAATATGGTTCAACATCAATTTACTTCAGGTAAAACTGCAATGTATGATAGGTTGTGTGCAAGGATGGTGTCAATTTGACTGAGCAACAAAGCAAGAAGCAGAATAGGCCAGACAAGGTTGCAACGCTGTCAGCAGAGAGCGGATTTTGCTATACTGTGCATCCCTCAGTCCATGTCCATCCTCATGCTGCTACGCATGCCGGGCGGTCTGACTGCTCTACCCCTGCAATGACACAACGCACTTCATCACACAATGCTCTATCAAGGCATATGCTTGGCACAAACATCAGCGGTAGATGGACCAGAGCTAGAAATCAAAACACACATTCCCTCCAAAGCAGTAATGCAACACTGCAGAGCTTTCCCAACAAAAATCGCGTATTAGGGTGCGTGAACATAGACTTATACAGCCTGTAGTCAGGGTCTAAAAACATACCCTATCTGTGCCTTCTCAGCTGCATTCTGGAAGAGACGCCCTCCCTGCACCACAACGCGTCCCGAGCCACTTCGACTACCAACTCTGCAAACATAACAGTCCTCTCAGAAATGAAGAACTGGTTGACCACAAACAAACACGATGCTTGCCAAAGGTCAAAACGTCAAAGGAGAATGCAACGACTAGATTGTGGCGACAAAGTGATGTTGCAAAATTGCACCAGGTCCAAGGTCATAAACAAACGTACCGAACCCCACTGGTCAGAATCTTCTCGGAGTGGTCAAATTCAATTCGCATTGGTTTGCCATCCAAAGCAATGTTGTTGTACTTTTGGAAAGCGTCCTGTGCCGCCTCAGGGTGCTGGAACCAGACAAAGGCTGTGCCCATGGAGCCGCCACTGCGCAGCGACCACACCAGTTACTTCATGAACCCATGTGCTGCTGCTGTGAAGTAAAGCAATTCCACCACACCAACTGACAAGGTAAGACAACGCATGTGCATATCTGCAGCAGCATGTCATGCTGCAGGAGGATAAAGCGTGAGCAAAATCAACAGCTTGATTATTGCACCTGTGGACAAGGTGCAGCT
>JAABUO010001555.1_pt1 | contig 29665 bp, 25 predicted proteins | sample 5559291 | NCBI WGS metagenome assembly JAABUO01 (sample SAMN10711878, study PRJNA513372) | rock metagenome | isolation source: Antarctica rocks | place: Antarctica: Victoria Land, Finger Mt sud | reverse complement strand
CACGCGTGCCGCAAAGTTATTGAAGGATAGAGGGGCTACGCGAGTGTATGCGCTGGTTACACACGGGGTATTTTCGGGGGACGCCATCGCGCGAATCAATGCTTCAGCGATTGATCGCGTTGTCACTACCAACACTGCTCCACAAGACGAACATCTCCGCAGGTGTCCCAAATTGGAGGTCATTGACATCAGCGAGCTCTTTGCCGAGGCCATACGAAGAATACACAACGGAGAGTCGGTGTCGATGCTGTTTGAACTCTTGGACGCCAAGTCGTGACTTTTGCACATGACCTACCTTGTAATATATGACACTTAACTTGGACGAGACCTTTTAGTCTTCGTAGGCGTCTCGGCTAACCCGCCAATCAGATGGCTTCGGCTCTTCCGAAGTTGACCCCCACGATAGAGGTCTCCGTTAGCACTTTCCCATCCCACACGCCATCATGTCTTCCGATGCAAGGGTATGGAACCCAGTGCTCCCTCAGTACGAGAAGAAGCTGTCTGCGTCGTATGTGAAGGCATTCAGAGAGCGCGTTGGCCCCAGACCGATTGCTCACCAGGCTCCCTCCATTGAGGAGTATCGCAAGGACCCGGTGAAATATTCCTTTGGTTGGGGCGGCGAGCCTGGACCAGCCATTGATGGTGAAATTGAGAAGAGCACCGTTGTGGCACGGGACGGGTACAAGATTCCAATCAACATCTATCATGGAAAGCCGGGTAATCCAGTGCACATCAACTTCCATGGCGGCGGTCTAGTCATTGGCGAAGCAGGGAACGACGATGCCTGGATACGCTATTTAATCAATCAGACCCAAGTGTATGGCTCTATGTGTGTGCTTTTGAGCTGACATCTAGTACGGTTGTCGATGTCGACTACCGTCTAGGGCCCGAGAATTCATTCCCGACGCCAATGGACGACTGCGTTGATGTGATGCGCTGGGTGCACAAGAACCCACAGCTCCTCAAACACAACGGGCAGATCTCGTTGAGTGGGATCAGCGCAGGTGGTCAGATCACTACCGTTCTCTCGCACGTGGCTCGGGATGAGAAGATCCCGTTGGTGGCTGCATTCGCAGCAGTGCCTGTGTGTGATGCGGCAGTCATGACGGACGACTTCCAGCTCGTCGCTGATAATCCCTATGCGTCATGGAAGGAGAACTACGAATGTCCGTGGCTGAGTTTTCACCGCATGTCATGGTTCTATAAGAACTTTGTTCCAAAGGGCTACAATAAGAAGGACCCATACCTCTCTGTCATACATTCGACAAACTTTGAGGGATTGCCGCCGACGCTCATCCTCACCGCAGAGGTGGATGTGCTCTTTGATGAAGGTGGGCTTGGACCTATGTAATGGACTAATGGTAGGAAACCTCTACGCAGAGAAGTTAAAGCAGCATGGCGTCGACGTGACTCATAAAACGGTCTATGGAGTTGTCCATTCCTACATGCATCTCTATGCCGTCGAGCCGAAGGCTGTGGAATACCGGAAGTTTACAATCAATTGGCTTCAAGAGCAATATGCGAAAGCCACCAAACAGACATAGAGAACTTGGAAAAGATGTAGATTGATGCATGTATTCATTAATTCTACGTTAAACAGCCCTGAACTCGAAGGTGGGCAGAGATTCCCTATCTGCAAGTAATGCTTTGCGACCATTTTCCTTGTAGTCAACGCCTTGCACTAGTGGAAATGTAAATTTTGGAAGCCTGCCCTTGTCCATCTATTGTTAGTTATTGTATGCAAGGCACTCCTCACCTGCAGAACTTGTAGTCCTGTGCTCTGACCACCGAAACCAGGAGCACCGTTTGATGATCCGGAATCGTTCTTTGCTGAAATCTCTCCAGTCAAATTATTTGCATTCGGAAGTTTAGAACCATGGCCGCCAAATTGCGCACCCGGCTGCTTGAAAACAAAGGCGGGTCCTGGAGGAGTGTTCTCCTCCTCGTCACTACTGTCTGAAGCACGGTAAAACTTTGTAGAGGAAGACTTTGGAGGTGGTTTGAAAACAAAGTCGGGCTGTTTTGGTTCTTCTGTGGGTCCGTGAAACGCATGTGAGCCACTATGACGTTCTTCAACTTGACTTTCCGTAGATGCGCTGTCGTCATCCAAGTCGATGACTACGGTCAACGGCTTTTCCAATCCACTACCATTCGTAACCCTAGGCTTTGGAGATTGCTGGTCTTTGTTTTCACGATCGCTCATTGCGTCCTCGTCTCCATCGTCTGCGTCCTCCAGAATACCAAAGGAGTTTTCCCCAAGTTGACTAGGCTTGTTTTCTGCTTTTTCACTGCTTGAGACTGGGCCCCTAAATTTGAATGAGTTGCTGGGAGTGCCAAAGACAAATTTTGGCCGAGGGGTTTGACCCGACTGCACTGCACTAATCTTCCGAGCCGACTCTTCATCAACGCGGATTTCTTTCATCTCTTCCTTCAAACCACTGCTTCGGGCTGGCTTGTAGCGCTCGGCGAATGTTCGAGCACTTTTCATTCGATCGGACGGGAACATAAAGAGGTTCTTGCTTGAAGTGGTGCCATTTGGCGAGAGTAATGCTGACGAGGGTTTCTTTGCTGTCCGTTCTATCTCCTCTATGGCGGAGCGCGCAGGTGGTGATGGTATCGATGTAGCTCGTGAAGGTTTTGGGCTCTTCTTCACCCCGTTCGTCGCATAGGGGTTCAGAAATGGACTCATTGAATCTGTTGTATTGTGCATACTTCCTGGCTTTTTCTCATCTTTCAGAGGAGGAGGAGAGTCGCCAATGATTGAAAGGATGGTCTGAGCAGTTTTTGACTGTGTCTTTGGGGAGCTTTCTTTTGTCTTCATCCGCTTTGCCTCTGGCATTGCCATTGTGTCCATTTGTCTCTTACCTTCCGGGTCGTTTTGTGGCAGGTTGTCCTCTGAAACAAGTTTCCGCTCGCCAAATGGAGTGGACGTAGATTGTTGTAAAATAGTGCGGTGACTACGCTGTCGAGGAGCTCCATTTCGTTGCCTCCCTGGGGTAAAGAGAGGATGGTAAGGTGTAGTTGGACGAACCTCTTTCGACTGTCCTTCGCTCATTGCAGTGAAATTTGCCATTGTCGATTTTGACATTAAAGGTGTCGATGGTGCAGACGTTCGTGACAAGAGAGATATTACGCCTTCCATCTCTACGGGTGTTAAGGGGGTGTTTTGTTCTTGTTTTTGTGCAAAGAACTCAGCCAACATGGATGTAGGCGAAGCGTCTTTCTCGTTTCCTTGTCTAGCCGACGTCGCAAACGATGAAAAGTCTGGCAGCTCTGCCAGGCTGCTTTGCTTCCGTACAGTCGGAGTTTCCGCGGTAGACATTTCTATAGACTGCTCGTCCTCTGATGTATCAGGCAACTCTTGCTCAGCGATCTCATGGTTCTGTGCGCGTCTAGGCGAGAAGAGATTCCTTACAAATGAGAAGATCCCTGCACTACCGGGCGTGCGAGGTTCTTTCTGTCTCGAGCGCGTTGGTGTCGACAGCTCCCTGCTGTATGGCTTCTTGTGATGTCGCATACTGTGATGTCAATTACGGAATCCACTTCAACGCCAAAACGCGATGATATAGCCATTAGTATTTATGTACAAAACAAAGGCGTCCTCCTTAGACACACTGGATCCCTAAGGCACACACGGCTGTCTTTTTTCCCCCTTCTAACCAGTCGTTGCCCTAGCTGCCCAGCTGAAGTCGAACGAGGAGTGCCCACAAGGATATGCCTGCAATGATCGGAATGACGATATTGTCATCCAAGGCATATACATCAACAAATTCGCTGAAACCGGCAACAATCCCGGTAATCGCACATAGAGAGGCAAGGCTTATCTTGGCTGTAGCGGGATCAAAGGCTGGACCAACTTTTCCGCAGTAAGGTTGGGTTATGCCCCAGAAGAGGAAGGCTGCCATAGACCCCACTCCCATAGCCGCCACGGTGCCAGCCAGGCTTTTACCTTTCCGCAGCGAAGGCGTGAGATGCCCTTTCCATCTTCCAACAACCGAGGCCGCAGTGTCACACCAGGAAAGGAGCATAATGGAGACAATTGCAATATCCAATGGAAAAAATACCAGCACAGAATAAGTGCCCACGAGGTACCATATTACCCCGTTCCAATCATTCACCTCGCTCTGTCTCATGAGAGGTCCAAAGAGTCGTATGTAGACACGGTTCAACCCGGCATACTGGAAGCGCAAGTAGTCGAAGACCACCACGCAGATCAACTCAGCAGCGAGATAAGGGTAGATATCCGGGGCGGTATAGTTTTTGACATAGAGTCCAAGTAGCACAAGGCCAAAGCCGACGTGGAGTAATTTTCTCGGTATCTCGTACTTGTGAACTGCTTGCTGGAAGAACCGATGTATGGGGCTGAGAAATTCAGTGGGCGACGACGGACGTGCGATATCGCTTGCATGTGGTGGATGAAGCAAGTTGTCATCAGGGTCGACATCATCCCCACAACTACTCTCCTTCAGCGTATGTCCATTGGCGTTGCGGCCACGTGCACCAATTCCATTTTCTTGCGCGTTCTTCAGGATCCCGCTTCGCCTGGCATTGGTCGGGGTCTTCATGTGATTGTAGTGAGGCGTGGCGTCAGGGAGAGGACGAAGGTTGTCTCACTTCGGCTCACGGACCTCCCACGCAAATCCCGACGCTCCAACGAATAAACCAAAGGGAATGAGCCTGAGCCAAAAGGTGAAGATTGCGCTCATCCAGCTGGCAACTGGATCAGACAAAACAGCCAACCTCCTTTCTGCACGGAAGCATGTCTTGGAAGCAGCAAAGAATGGAGCGCACCTCGTCGTGCTGCCGGAATGCTTCAATTCGCCATACTCCACTGCGTCCTTCCCCGAGTATGCAGAGCCCACCGACCCGGCCCAGGAGAGTTTCCAGGCGCTGCAGCAGATGGCCAAAGACGCAAAAACTTATCTCATCGGAGGCAGCATTCCAGAGCGGGCGGCCAGCTCGAAAATATACAATACGTCCCTCTCTTTCGCTCCAGATGGAACACTCATTGGCAAGCATCGCAAAGTGCATCTCTTCGACATTGACGTACCGGGCAAAATAAAGTTTCAGGAAAGTGAGACGCTCTCTGCTGGCGACGAGATCACCATGCTAAATACTGACTTCGGCAAAATTGGGATTGCTATTTGCTATGACATTCGTTTCCCGGAATTGGCCGCCATTACTGCGCGAAAGGGAGCCTTTCTCATGGTATATCCGGGTGCTTTCAATATGACAACTGGACCTCTCCATTGGGAACTTCTTGCACGAGGAAGAGCCATTGATAATCAAATCTATGTGGCCCTTTGCTCACCAGCAAGAGACATGTCTGCTGGATATCATGCCTACGGCCATTCTATGGTCGTCGATCCGAATGGCGAGATCCTCACAGAGGCGGATGAGAAGGAGCAGATTGTCTATGCTGACCTACTACCGGATAGGATCAGGGAGGTCCGACGGAACATTCCCATAACCAGTCAACGCAGATTCACTGTCTACCCTGACGTTTCAGATCGAGATGGGAAGCAATAAGTATACCAGTGTTCTTCAGCTGGTGAAGTAAAAGTCTAAAGATGTTCATTTATGGAGCGGGGAGGTTAATGGTCACAACAACCAAGCGTAAGTTATGTAAGGGATAGCGTTAGCTCATCAGGCAAGAAGTCTAGGGGCTTCTTTGGCTTGTATGTTTCTCTCACGTGATATCTTTTCCATGTCTTTAGAATCGCAAAGCCAGCAGCGGAAGGAAAGGCTAGCCAGACTTAAGAATTTGAAGAGGAAGGATGGGGGCAGTGAATCAGAAGAACCAAATGGCGGTTTATCCTTGCTACCTGGCCGTAATTTCGACGTAACTTCAAGAGATGCAAAGTTCGGCTACAATGAGAATCCCTCAGAGAACATGGAAACAGTTGAGAAGGAGGCATTGAAATTGATGGAAAGGGAAAGGGAGCAAAGAGAAGCGGACGCCTTAAAAGTAGACTTGGACTTGGACTCTATCCAGCCTAAACGAGTAAATTGGGATTTGAAGCGAGATGCAGAAGATAAATTGGCTATACTAAAGAAACGCACCGACGTTGCTATCTCTAAATTAGTCCGGCAACGATTGTCTTCGCCAAAGGATCAGAGTGGCGTCGAACCTGATCTCGCACAAAGTGTGAAGCAACGAGAAGCTGAAGAGGACGAATGATATGTCTGCAACTCACTTGTCAATGTTATCGTGTACCAACACTTTCATGCATACTGCAGTGACTGCCCAGATCTCATCTTCGACATCGCTGTGGTAGCAGAGCTTTAGTTCATTGAAATTTTCTGGGTTTCGAACTGAAAGATTGATCAGAGGATGCTGGAGGTCGCTTGTTTGATCTTTCCAATTACCTACGAGCTCGTGCTCTATGTAGTATCTGTCTTCTTCCCATGAGACGTTCTGGAAGTCGAGGAAGTTTGCAAAGTTTGCTTTGTTCTGCAGACGCACGGATGGGAGAGAGAACGCAGTCTGGTGCTCATATTGAAAGGTGGCATTTATACATTCCTCTCCTCCGCAAATTCCAATAATGCTGTGTTCTTCAATGCTAAAACGCACCTCACTGACTCGACTGTCCTTAGTCTTTGCAACAAGACGGTCGTAATAGAACTCATATACGTCTTTGTTACCTTCTGTGTACGCAATATTCTTGGTGGCATTCATTGGATCGGCTCGACGCATGGAAATTTGCTTGAGATCTTGGCAACCATTTTCCCACGCAAAAACGGCCTTCTCCAAGCCGGCCTGGTGGATAAGTGATCTGCGCTCAGACATGATTGAGTCCATGACCAAGGGCGGAATCAGAAATATTGCTGCGAGGAGGGTCAGCATAGCTATCCGAATGAGAAGTTTACGATTTCGATTCTGGCTGAATTCCATGACTGCAAATAAGTCAATGCTGGAGGCGATTGTACCCGACGTGATGGCCCCAGCAAGCAATTCCCAGTTGGACTTTCCATAGGTTGAGAATTCGAGCGTGAAGGAAGTGGTTGTGTAGAAGTATGCGGCGTGCATTGCCAGTGTGAAACTGAATAAGAATAGGACAGCAGTGATATGGATGACTTTGCGTCTCGGGGTACTTTCTGGTGGCAGGTACCAGAATGGGACGACAAGTCCATACGGTGAAACTGGGTCCCAATAATTCCATTGGTCGTATTTTTGGTCAACGACTGGGCCAATGCCACTTGGGCCACCCCAAATTTGCCTATCCATGATGTGCGACGAACGGTTGCACTTCAATATTATCCCTGTGCTCAGGAATGACATATTAAAGTATGTTGAATAATCAGGGATTATTCGTTTGACAAGACGGATGCGAGATAGACGAGAAGAGAAAACGTGAATCAAAAACCAAGAGCTCTTACAACACCTTCGTCATATATTCCCGAATGAGCCAACCTTCCACAACTCTTCACAACAGCTAACACGACATTCACTTTTGGTGGCTAGTGTTGCAACTTGTGGAATGCCAATCTCGCAAAGCCCACTTACAGTCCCCTCCCAAATTTTGCCAATGCTAAGACTTGGCAAATCGCTGCGTTACACGAACCTTTTGCTTGAGATAATAATGATGTGGTCAACTGACAGCTTAGCAGCAAATTATGACCCTACAAATATGGATTGCCTCGAGGGTTAGGACCGGGTTTGCCTTGTGGCAACGCTCCATGTCTGACAATTATGGCATACCTTGTGACACGTGTTGCTCAACCCAAGTCCGCAATAGGCAACACAATTCTTGCAGGCTTCCACAGTCAGTAAAGCCGAGATCTCGCAATTTGCTCAAGAGGAATTACGCAGTCTGCTGCCCCTCATAAGCTTTTTTGAAGACTTCAAACGTAGAGCTGGCCTCATCTGGGGGCATTTTCTCCCATAGCCATGCCTGTAACTGCACCCAGAAGTCCTTGGATCGGCCCACCTTTACTCGAGTCTTGTCAGTATTCGATGGAAGTGGCGTGCTTGTTGTCTCTTTCGTAATCATTGCATGAATCAAGGCTTCCTTTTGCTCAGTCCCAAATATTTCCCGCATACTGCTACTCTCCAAAAGAACCTTGCCCTTATACACTAAACGAATTGCTGTTGTAGAAGTTGACAAAGCTGACGATAAGTAGCTTTTGATGGCGGAAACTACATCATCAAGGCTCACGTCCATCTCTTCATTCACAGCTGGCGGGCGCAAGGACTTGATTTTGATTTTTATGCTAGTAGAAGCTATTTCCGTAGGCACTGATTTTTGTTTTGCGGGAAGCATCTCTGGTAGCTTAAAGCCTCCCTTGCTCATTTCGTTTGGACTTGGCACATAATCATTCCCGTAGCGTGTCTGTTTCCCTTCTGCAGCTGCCAAGAAGCCCCTGGCAAAGGCCGTTTCATCGGTGGCGTTCATTACGTGTGAGGAAGATACAGTACTCCAGGTCCGTGGCGGACAACCCAACCCACACGAATGGCTCGCTACTGTAAATCGCATCTCGCTGCCGACGCTGATTCCCACTGATTGGAGGATTTGAGGAAGGAGTGTTCTTCACTGGAGAAGATCCCCGTCTAGGGAAGAAGAAGGTCGAAGGAGATGGCTTCTGATTCACACGAAGCCCAAGTGCAAAAGATCAGGAAATCTTTGCACTCTCCGGTCAATGCGAGCGAAGCAAAAACAGGCAGCAAAGCCCCGCTGGCATTGCCGCCCCCGCCCGCCTATTCGAAAACTCCCCCAGCCTTTCTACATAAACTCTACAATATGGTCGATGACCCGTCGACCAATACATACATAAAATGGTCGGAAAGCGGACGGACATTCCTTATTAACCATCTTGACGACTTTGCGCATGTCATCCTACCACGCTTCTTCAAGACGAACAATTTTGCCTCTTTTGTCCGCCAGCTGAACATGTATGGATTCCACAAAGTACCGCACATCTCGACGGGCGCACTGAAGCCTGATACTGATGCAGAGAAATGGGAATTTACAAATCCGAATTTCTTACGGGACCAGAGAGATTTACTGAGTATGATTACTCGAAAGAAGGGTACCAGCGGGTTAAATGATGAAGAAGGTATGGACTTGCAAAACGTAATGGCAGAAATTGACACAATAAAAGGACATCAAGCATCCATTTCTGCGGACCTTCGTTCCATCCGTGAGGACAACAATATGATCTGGCAAGAATCTCAGATCTCCCGGCAGCGACACCAGAAGCATCAAGATACGATAGAAAAAATACTACGCTTCCTCGCAAGTGTCTATGGTAACAAAGGGCGGCTGTCTCCCTCCGAGCAGGGAAACGGATCTCCTCCGTCCATAGTGCGGAAGCGACCGCTGCTGCTTGAGGACGTGCCTGGGCCAGAACCCGATGATAGTGACCTCTTTGGTCCTATGTCGAAGAGATTCAAGGACCAAGTCAGCGAGGGAAGACAAAATTATGCTGGAGGTGATGGCAATCTAGGCATCGATGATGATTTGTTTGATTTCAACGAATATCAGAATCAAGAGCTGGAGACTTGGTTGCCTGACGGCGGGCAGCTGGTGGACGACAGCACTCAGACCGGAGCAGGTCTGGTGGACAAGCGACTCATACCAGCTGTCCCACAACGTCCAACCATGCTTGGAAATACGAAGCGGCAGCCGTCTTTGGATGATCTAGCAAATGACTTGTCCAGCCAGGAACACAGTATTGCCCAGCTGGCATCCTGGTTGAATATTGACCCGTCTGCGACCGGACCCTACCCCAATCTGGACTTTCCGCTCGGTGACGTTCTCGGCAAGGGGGAGCAAGTGAATGACCAATCCGACATGCACACGTAGGATAAATGAGCAGGACCGGAATTTTACTCTTACGAAATCAAGTATATAGACAGATGGTGGGACACTCGATAATAATGGTAACACATATACATTTCTCCCTAGAAGTCGTGCAGAACCATTTGTGGTGAAAGAGAGCATTGCATGGCATGCTCCTGGACCATCTTGCGCTATAATGCCCAACCGGGTTGATTGGGTGGTTGCTTCTCGCACCTTCGGTTTCCTTCGATTTTCTTCTTTTCGCTTCCACGACCTTCTACAGGCCCCCACCTTAAATATGGCCCTGGCTGAGGAAGAGGGAAAAAATAATTCCTCTAACACACAATCGAGATGACTGAAGTAAAGGGAAAAGCTATTGGAATCGATTTGGGCACAACCTACTCCTGCGTCGGTATCTGGCAGAATGATCGAGTGGAGATCATAGCCAACGACCAGGGCAACAGGACCACCCCCTCCTACGTGGCATTCACCGACACCGAGCGTCTCATTGGGGATGCTGGAAAGAATCAGGTCGCCATGAACCCACACAATTCTGTCTTTGATGCCAAGAGGTTAATTGGCCGCAAGTTTGCAGATGCCGAGGTACAGGCAGACATGAAGCACTGGCCCTTCAAGGTAATTGACAAGACGGGCAAGCCTGTCATCCAAGTCGAGTACAAAGGCGAGAAGAAAGAGTTCACCCCCGAAGAGATCTCATCTATGATCCTCCTAAAGATGAGGGAGACTGCCGAGGCCTACCTCGGAACAAGTGTCAAGAATGCTGTTGTCACGGTCCCAGCCTACTTCAATGACTCCCAGCGACAAGCTACCAAGGATGCTGGCACCATCGCAGGCATGAACGTCTTGCGCATCATCAACGAGCCAACTGCTGCAGCTATTGCATATGGGCTGGACAAGAAGTCACAGGGTGAGAAGAACGTCTTGATCTTTGATCTCGGTGGTGGTACCTTTGATGTGTCCTTGTTGACGATCGAGGATGGTATCTTTGAGGTCAAGGCAACCGCTGGAGACACCCATTTGGGTGGTGAGGACTTCGACAACCGATTGGTGACCCACTTTGTCCAGGAATTCAAGCGCAAGAACAAGAAGGATCTCACTTCGAATGCACGAGCCCTGCGACGACTAAGAACCGCATGCGAGAGGGCAAAACGAACCCTGTCTTCCTCGGCACAAACCTCTATTGAGATTGACTCACTGTTTGAGGGAGTCGACTTTTACACATCAATTACACGAGCACGATTCGAAGAACTCTGCCAGGATCTCTTTCGATCTACGATGGAGCCTGTTGAGAAGGTTCTTCGGGATGCAAAGATGGACAAGTCCTCTGTCAATGAGATTGTCCTGGTTGGTGGATCCACTCGTATCCCCAAAGTCCAAAAATTGGTTTCCGACTTCTTCAACGGCAAGGAACCAAACAAGTCCATCAACCCCGACGAGGCTGTCGCTTATGGAGCAGCAGTCCAGGCTGCCATTCTGTCCGGAGACACTTCGGAAAAGACACAGGACCTACTGTTGTTGGATGTTGCACCTCTGTCATTAGGTATTGAGACTGCAGGTGGTGTCATGACGAAACTCATCCACCGAAACACGACGATTCCCACCAAGAAATCAGAAGTCTTCTCGACATACGCCGACAACCAGCCTGGTGTTTTGATTCAAGTTTTTGAAGGTGAGCGAGCGAGGACAAAGGACAACAACATCCTCGGAAAGTTTGAGCTCTCGGGAATTCCTCCAGCGCCACGCGGTGTCCCGCAAGTGGAAGTCACTTTTGACATTGATGCCAACGGTATTTTGAATGTCAGCGCGCTTGAAAAGGGAACTGGCAAACAAAACAAGATTACCATTACCAATGACAAGGGAAGACTCTCCAAGGAGGATATTGAAAAAATGGTTAGCGATGCTGAGAAGTACAAGGACGAAGACGAGGCTGAGTCTACTCGGATTGGAGCGAAGAACGGTCTCGAGTCCTATGCATACAACCTCAGAAATACGCTCAACGACGACAAGATCAAGGACAAAGTCGATGCTGAGGACAAGACGAAATTGGAGGCTGCTGTTGATGAGACCATCAAGTTTCTCGATGAGAATCAAACTGCAACCAAGGAGGAGTTTGACGAGCAGCAAAAGACTCTGGAGGGAGTTGCGAACCCAATAATGCAAAAGATTTACAGCCAGGGCGGTGCTGAAGGTGGCATGCCCGGCGGTATGGGAGGAATGCCTGGTGGAATGCCCGGTGGCATGCCCGGTGGTGCTCCTGGTGGATTCCCTGGAGCTGGAGACGGAGCCGGACAATCCGAGCCGGTTGTTGAAGAGGTCGACTAGGTGGTGTCTAGTACATAGCTTGCAAATAGAATACCTTTACTTTATGCTTTGTCCGTTGTCGCGCTCTTTCTGTCGTTGAGAGTCGTCGGAGATCATCAGCGTCCCCCATGCCGGCCTACCACTCCACCCTACCAGACGATGGGCGCACGGTGGGAAATTTCGCCATGTTGCCCTTGCGAACCAAGTTCCGCGGCCCGGCCTTCCCGCCAAGTGGCGACAAGGACGAAGACATTGTCGACGAGACGCTCCTTCTCTTTCGCGCCAATTGCTTCTTTCGCAACTTTGAGATCCAATCGCCCTCCGACCGAACGCTCATCTACGGCATTCTCTTCATCTCTCAGGCCTTGAACCATCTACGACCAGGCATGGACGAGCGCGAGGCAGGGAAAGTGTTGAATACGCTTGCACTGGAGCACTTTAGCATCCCCGGTGACCCCAACTTCCCGCTCAATACGCTCTATACGGCGCCGAGGGATCGAGGAGAGGTCGAGGCGCTGCGGGGATGGATGACCCAGTTTCGCCAGGAATTGGCTCAGCGGCTGCTTGGGCGGGTATATGCGGACGACAAGGCAGGACCAAGCAAGGTGGGACTTTTTACGATATTTGACGTGCTAACGATAGTGGTGGATGGGATTCACAAAACGCCGCTTCATGAATAGATCGTTGTGAGGGTTGAATCATGTACATTCTCTATTTCCCATCCAACCTCGCATCATCGTCTTCGCCGCGTGCCGTGTTGGGTCTCGCTTTGGCAAACGACCCGGCGACAATCAGGGGGAAGAGGATGGTTGCGTCGCCGTACACTTTGCACGACTGTGCATCCGCCTTGACCTTGCCCCACGACACAGCTTCGTCCAGCCTGGCGCCGGCGTCGCTGCCATCATACTCTGCCGCCGTGTTGACGACGACGGCCCAGTCCGCCCCATTGCGCATCAAGCACGCATTGGCAATGTGGTGCTTGACAAGGCCGCCGCCCAGAATAAGCATCCCTGCACGCTCCGCGCGTATGGAAATGGAATTGATGCGACGTATATCCGCCACGATATCAATCACCAGCTGCGCAGGCGAGGTGCGGAAGGTATGAAAGTAGAGCATGTCCCCCAATGAGCCGTCTGTCAGTGCCGGGCAGAAGATGGGGATCTTGTTCTTGTCGGCCCAGTAGCAAACGCTCGACTCGTCGTTGATTTCCCTGCCGAGACGAGCAATCGCGCTACTTGGCGACCAGCGCGTGTGTTCCTGCTCCTGCTCGTGCAGCATGCGGTCCAGAATGGGGACCAACCAGTCCTCGAACTTGCAGTAGTTGTCGTTGGGGACGAGCAGGTTTCCAATCCGATTCAGACCGTCCTCACGGAGCTTCCTCCCGCGAAGGTAGAAGTCGCCGAGGTAGGTTGGGGCAAGGCACTTGATCAAGTCCTCCTCCACCCCTCCTGCCGTCGTGACTATCGCCGTGACGAGCTTATGTTTGACCAGATACAGAATGGTCTCTCGTAGTCCAGATGAAATCAAATTCGACGTGTAGCCAAGGAAGATTGTGGGCTTGTTTGCGGCAAGCATGTCCTTGCATATCTCAATTGCCCTGCCCAGATTGGAGGCCTGGAAGCCGGTGGTCGCGTAGCTTGCCAGAAGCTCTTCCAGCTCAACACTGCCCTCGAAGGAGCATCCCTGCACCCGCACCCCGTCTGTAGGCGCCACCGACTTCTTGAAGACAGCCTCGCGCTCGCCGGCTACCTCCTTGGTTGCCTCTTCCTCATCCTTCATTCCTGGTTCCCCATCCACACGAATGAAACTCAAATGAAACGAGCGCAGAGCGAGAGCGCGACGAGCAGGGCCAGAGTGCGGACAGTCAAGTCTGCCTCGTCCATGTATGTGCCCAACGGCGTGTCGCCCCGGACTATGGATCTGCTGGGGATGGCGGAGGGCGATTCCTTCCATCCGCCATTCTACAACCGGCCGCCAACACCCCTTCCGCCCTCGCCCTCCCTCTCCACCCTGCTACGCCCGCCCTTCAACGGGCCCCTGTCGCGTCCAACCACGCCGGAATCGTCGGACAGCGAGGTGGCGACCTCCATATCGAGCCACATTGCGAAAACAACCCCGCGCACTGCACCCAAAGTGCCGACGTACGAGTACTACGGCTTTGTACTGTATCTGACGAGCGGGTTTGCTTTTATTCTTTACTTGCTGTGGGCATCTCTGCCTACGCCGCTCCTGCATGCCCTGGGGGTCTACTACTATCCCTCCCGATGGTGGGCGCTGGCCATTCCATCCTTCTTGCTTGTCCTCATTGCATACATCTATGTGGCATTGGCTGCTTACAATACAGAGTTCTTGACGCGGCCGCCAGATTCCCTAACCACCGTCACCGACTCTGCAGCGAAAGTGTGTGATGAGTCGGACGTCATGGTCGCTACGGACGCAGTCATGGACGTGCCGGTAGGTCGTGCGTGCGAGATCTTATATGGGTAGGAGACACAAGACACAGTCATCCAGGCCTGGTGTATACTTTTGCAACCCCGTCGCCACCACACGATGCTAGTTCTCGTCCGGAAGGCGAGTACTTCACACAGCAGACTCCTTCGCCCGCCTTGATGCGATGCGAGGTGATTTCCTGCAGGCATGTTCTCGACTGCAGATCCCAGACGCGCAGGGACGCATCGTGTCCTCCAGAAGCAAAGGTTCCCAGATCAGGCGCAATGGACAGGGAGGAAACGCCATCGAGATGTGCAAGCATGGTGTACGTACAGCCGCCAGATTGGGTATCGAAGAGCCTGATGTATCGATCTTCATGCCCACTGATGACTAAATCGCATGCCCCAGCAACGCAGTTGACGCTTGTAGCGCGCGTTCCATCGTACGTCTCCTCCGATTGAAAGCGTAGTATTTGGCGACTTTGCCCCACGTCCCACAGCGAGACGGAAGAATCTGCAAAGCCAACGATTGCCTGCGAGGGGTTCAGCAGGGCGATGCTCGTAGGGACAGAATCAGTGGGCCAGGTAGCTATGAGCGGCGATGCTGCCGACAGATCCCACACCTTTACCGTCTTGTCAGCAGATGCCGACAGGACAATTCCGGAGCTGGTAGACGCCAAAGACCATACAGCGTCCGAATGGCCTTCAAGAGTTTGTGAGGCACTATACCTATCGTCCCATGTTCTCAGTGCACCATCTTCCCCTGCAGATACCACCCCGTGTGAATCCGTATCCGTCATGCACGTTATTATTCCTCTATGGCCGCGGCCAACTGACACAACTTGGGGCTGCCATGGATCATTGAATGACCACGACTTCACGACGCTGTCGTCACCGGCAGAATACAGCTTCTCGTCCGTCCAGCAGAGGGAGCGAAGGGTATCCAAATGGCCGCGAAGAACATGCTTGGCCTTCCATTCCACAGATTCCTCCTTATGGCGCTCTGAGTCTTCAACATTCCAGGCCCCTGTTTCCGAAGGAGCACCGTTTGTTTCTTCGATCCTGCCGTATGCGTCAAACCTATGGTTGACATGCTCCACCTCGTCCGGCTCAATGAGTTCGTTGGGTATGGTCTCATGATGGGGACGCAGTGGCGGCGGTGGTGGTAGTGGAGGATTATAGGGTGGGCAGGATAGAATATAGGAAATCTCTTCCAGTGTTTTTCCCAGGTTGTGTTTCCTCCTGTCTGTCTCCGTTTGCGTGGCCTTCACGTCCTCCAAAGTGCTGGGGGGAGATGGAGACGGAGAAACTTTCGCATCCCTCGACAATGCTTCCGTGTGGTTGGCCTGGAATGCACCACCCTTGGGATGCAGGGCAGCTTCCAGCATTTTGATGCGTCTGAGATAGACGTCCTTCAGCCTCTCGTGGGCTCTATGCTCGCCCTCGAGCTTGCCAATGCGCGACTTCATCTCGACACGTTCAATCTCCCAGGCATTGCGGTCTCTCTCGTGCCGAGCCCATTCCGACTGGAGGAACCGCATCGTCCCCTGCAGCGAGTACTCCTGGGCCCCGAGCTCCATCGCTGTCACTTCTCACAGATGGACCTCACTCCATGCCTTTTGTTCCTCGGCGTTCCATTATCTCTCTTTTTCTCCCCCAGCCACCCACCATGAATCCACAGGTCACCAATCTGGGCATCATGCTCTTCATGATGCAGGCAAACAAGAAGGTGCCGTGGGAGCTGCCCGAGACCATGCTGTACGTGCGCGTCGGGTACCTTGTCAGCAACCTGCTCATCTTTGCCCTCTACGCCTACATGTACACGGGCATCGTGCGCAAGGACGACCTCACCACCCTCAAGTACGTCGAGCCGCCTTCAGCCATGTCTGGCGAGTCGGACAAGAAGCTCGTCACGACGACGGTCAAGGACTACGATCTGGCCCAGCTCAAGTCGGCCTTCACGCAGGGATTCCTAGGCATCGGCATGATCGGGGTCATGCATGTCTACTTCAAAATGAACCAGCCGCTCATCATCCAGAGCATCCTCCCGCTCAAAGGTGTCCTCGAGACGAATCTGGCCAAGATTCATATATGGGGAAGCCCGGCAACCGGCGACCTCAAGCGCCCATTCAAGGCTGCTCCCGGCATGTTTGGTGGTGCGGCAGGTGGACCTTCCACCGACAAAAAGGCCGTCCAGGAAGCGGAGAAGACCAGCCGCGGAGGCGTAAAGGAGGAGTGAATTATGTAGACTGCGCAATGTAGCATGTAAAAACGTTACTACTATGTGGACCATTCTATCGCTCGGCCCGTTCATCTGATGATGTTTGACAATTATGATCTACTTAGCGTATTTCGGGAGATATGAAACTTCAAAGACAGTCGACGCGACTCTTATCCATACACGCAAGGTACGGCACATGCGCTCGGCACCTTTGACCTAGTCATCATTTCATAATTGCTTTGGTACAAGGATTCGCATATGGACCGACCTCCTTGCATGCATCACTTCAATTTCTCGGTCCGACCGGGGTAGCTTACGTGTGTTCTGGAAGTACACTTCCCGCTCTGTCTGCAAGTCGTTTCTTGTCTTGCTGAGGAAAAGGATTCAAAATCGACCTAAAATAAGCTAGGTCGATGGTTTTCCCTATTGCACTGTCAGTGGGATAAGTAATCTTGACAGGAGGAAAGATTGTGTGTGGATGTGGAAGTTTTCCAGGCAATGAAACACCAACAGACAACCTTCCCCCACTGCCGCAACGGAAGACATTGAGTATAAAGGACATAATTCTGTCTCACTCTCATCGGACAACTTTGTTGGCCGTATGGCTCGTCTCACTCAAAAGCTCTCTTTCTTTGGCTTTAGGATCAATCACCTCTAGGTCGTCTTCGGCACGTCGCCTAGTTCCGTTTTTTCCAAGATGATCGTTCGTAAAGACGAGACGATGGCCAAGCCACTCGGACGGCTTTTGCTCAGACTCTTCGTCCATGATATGTTCGAACCAAGTACATGACTGACAATCCGGCACGCCATGCAGCTCACACTCAGGGCCTATTGGAATGTCAAGAGGTTTACTTTCTTGGCTTTGAGAAAGCTTCTTCCGGAACCCTGAGAGCGCGGTCAACATCTCACTCTCGCGATCACGTTTTCTTTTACCCACGGTTGCTTTTTGCGAGTTTTGAAATTGCTGCCGTTGCTGTTCGACGAGTGAGATCTTTTGGTGGCCTTTTCCCGTGTTGGGTTTTGGTCTCCGGGCTTCCTTCATCTCCGCCTTAAGGTCGGCGATCTTGGCATGTAGCGCCTCTGCAGAGTCGTTTGGTTCATGGGCTTCAATTTGTGGTACGGCGTCATATGGCCTAGGAGACTTCTTCCGAGAATCTTCCGCTATAGTCTTGCTTCGGATGGATGGTGGTGAAGGACTGGGAGACTTCTCGTTCCTCGCCAACTCCTTCTTCTTTGGCCGGATGGTCGTTTCCTCCTCATCATGGTCGAAACTGAGTGCAACCTCTTTTCGTGGATTTTTGTGTTTTGACTCCGTATGTTTCGGTGCGTCATTTTCTTGGTGAATGGGTTGATATGACCGCGGGACAATGTCAGTGAATGGATTGACAATGACAGTCATGTAGGATATTGTCGGTGGATATAGAGGCCTTTCATTCGCGTTAGTCTCCAGATCCGCAATCTTGAGGACATTGAATAAGGTATCCCCCACCACCCTTCCAAACAGCGTATTCTTGTGCTGCAACTCTGGCGTAGCATCAAGAGTTATAAACCATTGACTTGCATTATCATTTTTGCCAGTATTGGCCATGCCAATGAGCCCTCGTCGATTGAAACGCAACCTTGAATGGAACTCATCCTTGAAGTTGTCGTCGTAGATTGAAATGCCGCCAAATCCCGAGCCTGTGGGGTCTCCTGTCTGCACTATGAAGTTGGGTACCAGTCGGTGAAAGATGCAGCCGTCGTAGTAGTGTTCCAGGGAAAGTTGGATAAAGTTGCGTACCGCTTTGGGAGCTTGGTTTCCCCATAGCTCGATCTCGATATCACCCTTGCTCGTACTACAAATGACTTTGCCGGTAGGATTCGGCTCCTGACTAGATGTTGTCATGGACTTCTTGAGGATTCTTCAACCATTTGAACACCCGCGAAATTACTACTTCATCTCCCAACGAAAGCAGAAATGGGCGGTCGAAAGACTCAAATAACACGACTCTTCATGTGCTGGAGCGAATGGAGCCTAGGTAATCATAGTATCGATACTCAATTTTCCTTATCCGATACATTTCACAATAACAATGATCCTTTCCAAGTCAGACGCCAACATCGAAAACATCACTTCGCCATGTCCGCCCCTGATGGTCGACTTCCTCCTCTGCGTAGGCTTTGAGCGCCACAATAGACCCTGGGGTGTACTCGCCGGGAAATAACTCCTCTGAAATGCCAACGTTCAATGCAAACGGGAGTGGTCCTTGGTAAGGTTTCCTGCCTGCGACACCTTTTGTAAGGAAAGCCTTCACATACGTCGCGGTGTTGGCATCCTCGCTCTTGATCGCATTTGCCATCCGAAGCCTCAATTGCGCAATTTCTTCATTCACGCCATTAATCGACTCCGTCAAGACGCTCTCAATGACTCGAGTAACGATATTCTTGACAAAGCTATAGACAAATGGACGTGCAAAGAATGCCAGCCAAGAATGATAAGCATGATACCTGTACTTGAAACTGTGGATCGCGACTTTAATGGACTCGACCTCAAAGTAAGGCTGGCTCTGCCCATCTCTGGCTGTCGTAGTCTTTAGAATAATCTCCGCAGACGCACCCGTGCCGTCGAAATTAACATCCAGAAAACCTTGATCTGAGAAGCGAAAGAATCCTGTTGTCTTTCGAATCATAAAAGATGCATCTTTAAAGAATGCACCGACATTTTCGATGCGGACACGAGTGAGCGCAGTGTAGTCGCTGTTGTACCGGTAGATGTTTGTGTACTCGGCTTTCTGCAGAGCTTCGAGCAAAACTCGACGTGGAACAAAATTGTGAGACTCAAAGGTCAGATTCTCAACAATCAAGTCAATGGATTGATTTTTGAATTCGATTCGCGGAATTGGAATGTACTTGACCATTTCTATAGCCTTGAAAATAGTAGCTTCGATGAGGTCCCGGTACACCAAGGTCATATTCACCGCCTTACCCGATCCCAGGAGATCTTCGAACACCTTTTCACCAGTCAAAAATACGCGTGATGTTGTGCGATCATGCGATAAGGATTTGAACCATTCCTCAATCTCTGCAACAATGGCACCGAATTGGTCTTTGTACTGGACGGGTTTTGTGTCCAGCAGATCCCGTCCTTCATTCCACAGATCGAATATCTCTCTATCCCCAGCATCGGCCTTGTCCTTTCCGCTTCCAAAGATTGCCCCCGTGTAGCGAGAGATTTGATCAACATGAGAGGTCATCTTGTTCGGATCACGCAAGTGTCCGTACAGCTTGCCAAGGAATGCTCGCAAATCTGAGTCATTGCGAATGCTCTTCAGAAAATTCGAAAGATATGTGAGTAAGACGTCTGGTGATCTTCCGTCAGCCATCACACCGATGATCCCTTTCGCACTGCGCAACGCAAGATCGAAATGCTGGTCGGTATGAACGCTGTCGGTCACTTGAGTGGCCTCGTCCTCTACTGTGCTACTCAGTCTCTCCACATACGTTTCAACGAATTCGAGGAGATAATCAACAGCTTCACTGTAGTCTGGATTTTTCTCCACATCGACAACAACATTCTTCAAACGATCGAGGAGCGCATCTTGCCTTGACTTGGGAAACTTACTCTGCACGTACCCAGCAATGTCCTCAGGGGCATCCAAAAGACTGGCTTTGGTCGAATCGACCACAGAGTCAGCTGTACTGGCTAGATTTTGTCGAACCTCTGCCCCACTTGGAGCTTTGCCCACCTCGTCCACATGCTTGAGCTCGTCTTTGCTTGGGCGTGCAGCCTTGGCGGCATCACGAGCAGCCTCGGATGCAACATCTGCGGCATCCGCAAAAACATCTTTCGCCACCATTGTTGCATCGCCAAGTAGTTTTCGAAACTGAGGGGACGTGTAGAGAACGGAAATGAGGAAACGCATGCGGGCCCACGCTTTTTGAGCATTCGTTTGTGGTGTTGTTTGGGCAGCTATGTGACTAGCAATCTTGCTAAAGTTGGGGAGATCGAGGGAAGCGTGTGCGTGTTTTGCATGCCACAGAAGGTCTTGGAACTTGTCGTCGCGATTCTTCTCCAGCAGCCATTCAATGAACTCTTCCATACATGCTCGCACATCCCGAATCAGTTTCTTGCCGGGATCTGACAGTGACTTGGAGCGGGGGTCTAGGATAGGAGAGCGTAGGTAGTACTGCAGATGCCCAATAATCTGTTTTGTTGAAGGAACGTAGCCTGCATGCAGGGCGAGATAGGACTCATACGTACGTAGCTTTTTCCTGGTAGCTACTTCCCTGGCAGCAGGAGACAGGTCGTCAATACTGGGCAGCAGAGGCTGACTTTCCTCATCGTGCGCATGACGTGGCATAGGCGAAGGTGGAGTAGTCGGACGAATGAGCCGTATTTAATGACGACACGGATTACCTACTCTACGCAGGAGCAAAGCTACGAAGCAACCGGGTCGCTTCCATTATGGTGCCTCAGCATTGCGGGTCTCGTGAAGGCTGGCTTGCTTGCTGGCTTGCTGCCGGCTGGCTGGCTCGCCCGTTTGCTGGAGGTGGCTGGTGGGTGGCTGGTGGTGGTTGGTTCAGTCAGGCACACACGCCGCTCATAAAAGTCATCTGTCTCCCATCGCTTTTTTCCTTCGAATTCTATCCCAATGAGCAATATGCTGACGAAGCTTCCTCGCTCCGCCATAACTCGCCGGATACCACTTGGATCCAGAGGATATGCTCACAAAGAGCTCAAATTTGGCAATGAAGGTCGGGCTGCTCTGCTCAACGGAGTGGAGATTCTGAGCAAGGCAGTGGCAGTAACACTTGGACCCAAAGGAAGAAATGTACTCATCGAGCAGAGTTTTGGTTCTCCAAAGATCACAAAGGACGGTGTCACAGTTGCCAAGAGCATTATACTGCAGGATAAGTTCGAAAATCTCGGCGCCCGGCTGGTTCAAGATGTTGCAAACAAGACCAATGAGCAGGCTGGCGACGGGACGACAACGGCGACCGTACTTGCCCGAGCAATCTTTACCGAAAGCATTAAAAATGTAGCTGCAGGCTGCAATCCCATGGACCTACGAAGAGGCACTCAAGCAGCAGTGGAAGCGGTCATCGCATTCCTGCAGAAGAACAAAAGAGAAATCACCACGTCCGGAGAAATTGCCCAGGTAGCCACTATATCTGCAAACGGAGATCAACATATTGGCAAGCTCATTGCCAATGCGATGGAAAAAGTCGGCAAAGAGGGTGTCATTACGGTGAAAGAAGGTCGGACAATCGAAGACGAGCTGGAAGTTACCGAGGGCATGCGTTTTGATCGAGGCTTCATATCGCCATACTTCATCACGGACGTCAAAACGCAAAAGGTCGAATTTGAAAAGCCACTCATCTTATTATCGGAAAAGAAAATCTCTGCTATCCAGGACCTTATGCCAACTCTCGAGCTCGCTGCTGCACAGCGAAGGCCAGTTATCATCGTCGCGGAAGACATCGACGGGGAGGCGTTGGCTGCGTGCATACTGAATAAATTGCGTGGACAGCTGCAAATTGCCTGTGTAAAATCTCCTGGTTTCGGAGACAACCGCAAAAGTATCCTCGGGGATATTGCCATCCTCACTGGTGGGACTGTCTTTTCTGACGAGCTCGACGTCAAACTTGACAAAATGACACCTGAAATGCTCGGGACCAGTGGTAGTGTTACAATCACCAAAGACGACACTATTGTACTGAATGGCTCAGGCTCGAAGGATCTGATAGGTCAGCGATGTGAGCAAATCAGATCGCAAATAAAAGCTAGTGGGACTTCAGAGTATGAAAAAGAAAAGCTGCAAGAGCGACTGGCCAAACTGTCTGGAGGTGTCGCAGTCATTAAAGTAGGTGGATCGTCAGAAATCGAAGTCAGTGAGAAGAAGGATCGTTTTGTTGATGCACTGAATGCCACCAGAGCAGCTGTTGAAGAGGGTATTGTACCAGGAGGTGGCACTGCGTTGCTGAAAGCTGCCAAATGTTTGGACGCCCTAAAACCCACAAACTTTGATCAAAATCTCGGCATTTCCATCATTCGAAATGCACTTACTCGACCCGCTCGCGTCATTGTTGAGAATGCTGGCGGCGAAGGCAGTGTTGTCGTCGGTAAGCTCCGTGATGAGTATGGCAATGACTTCAACCGCGGCTACGATGCCAGTGTCGGCGAGTACAAGAACTTGGTAGATGCTGGTATTATCGACCCATTCAAAGTCGTGAAGACTGCTCTTCTGGATGCGAGTGGTGTGGCGAGTTTGCTCGGCACAACCGAGGCTATCATCGTCGATGCCCCGGAAGAGAAATCTGCGCCTGGAGGTGCCGCTGGTGGTATGGGCGGCATGGGCGGAATGGGTGGCATGGGTGGTTTCTAAAAGTCTGCCACACGAGGCTATTGATTTAAACCACTTCCCATGACACACGCTATTACATATCATAACGTTCAAAAGACGAGTAGCATATTCTCATCTCCTCTCCAATGTAATATAGTTTACTGTTCTATCTACATTTGCTCAGAGTTCACTTCCGAATCACTTCCTCCATCGCTCTCCCCGTCAATTTCTTTCTCGACAATCGCAAAACCGTGAGACTGTATTTCAAAATCCACACTCTTCTCTGCGACCCAAGGGCATTTCAAAACTTTCATCCAGCGTGTCCCCCCGCGTCTTCTACCCAGCATAATTCTAGTATCAATCAGATTCACCCACACTAGCCCCAAAGCTGGTGCTTTACTGCGACTACCGAGGAAGCGCAATTGAGCATCGAGTGATGCTATATCTTTGGGATGGTTGAATCGATCACTAACTTGATTGGTAAATAATATAGCCACATCCATGGTAAAAAGTTGCCGAGCCGTCGACACCAATTCGGCAAGGTCTTTGCTTCGTTGTTGAAGAGACGCTTCGTGTCCACGAAAATTTGAAGTGATGGAGTCGATGAGAACAGTTTTGATTCCTATCCTTTCGACTTGGAGTGGCACTTGATACTTCATGACGTGAGAGAGGTCTTCGAAGTCGGTTGTCTCACGCACAAAGACCCGAGACGTATCAACTCCAGATGCAGCAGACATATCATGGAGTCTTCGGTTGGAAAGCTTCTCCGTAGAGAGGAGAAGTGAGGGTTGCAAATGCAGGGCTAGATAGATGAGCAAATTTGATTTACCAGAAGACGATTCTCCGGTGATTTCATAGATGTAGCCGGTCTTCAATTGAGCAAAATTGTCGAAAGCCTCATTCCCAGTCTGTAAGCTTGTTACCGGGTAAGATTTATAGGTCAAGGAAGCCTTTAATTCCTGGACTTTCCTATGTATGACCGTGATGGACACATTGTAGTTCTTTGCCAGCACCAATGGGTCACAGCTGAGTAGGTCTACTTTGGAAAGCTCGTCTTCCATGCATTATCTCAATTGGGGGAATTTCGCCGCAAAGTCTTCCGGAATATACGCCTGCTTCGTTCGCTCGTATGTTTGTCACTTCGACCTCGTCCCGAAATTGATGTCCACATGGTTCTGGAGGGGGACTGAAGTAGGACCGGAAGTGCCTTTGACTAACGCCATTGAAGGAAGGAAAGGGGTTGCAGAGGAGAGAGGGGATACGGAAGCTGCTGGGGAGTATTTTGGAATTCCTACAGAGCTATCTTGTAGATCTGCATTCGACGAGCTCTTCCGCTGTTACTCCCTCCCGAGCCAAGCCTTCCAGTTCTACAGATATGGAGAACGGAAGCAATGCGCAGATCGGCTGAATGAATTTCGGTTTTGCTTGAGTGCACGGGGCATGGAGTCTGACGCCCGAAGGAAAGCAATCCAAGAGGAGTTGAAGAGCCGGGAACAGGCCAACAACGGGAGCGAGCGGATATGGAAACGGCGAACACATCCTCTACACCACCCATTTGCTGCTCGAGGGACGGAAGATTCCATCGAGGGTTTTGTAAGTATGAAGTTGGAGCCGTATTCCCCGTCCCTTTGAATCTTGTTCACGAGCCATCCGATATCCACGGCATGAGATAATCACAATGCGAGATTATGAAAGAACAAGTAGTATCTGCAAATGCGAAGCAGATCAAATCTTTACAGTTCACCACACTTTCGCCGTCCGAGATACTGCAGGCTTCTACCGCTGAAATAACGACCCATGATCTCTATCGTATAGCTACTGATGGAAAGAAGCGGGAACCAGCTAGCAATGGGGCACTCGACACCCGAATGGGTAGTGCTGAGAAGGGTCGAGAATGTGAGACTTGCGGCAATGAACTGGCCACTTGCGTTGGTCACTTTGGACATATACATCTTGCATTACCAGCTTTTCATATTGGATACTTTCGGCATATTGTGTCCATATTGCAGCAGATTTGCAAGCGATGTTCTAGAATACTCCTCACAGAGCCCATGAGGCGTGATTTTCTACGGGAGCTTCGACGATCTGATCTGGATTTGCTTCGACGAAACGCAATACTACGACGATTGAATGAGGCATGCAGGAAAATGAAAAACTGCGTTCATTGTGGGGCATTGAACGGGGTTGTCAAAAAGGTGGGTGCATTGAAGATCATTCACGACAAGTTTCGTTCGACAGTGCGAGCAATTATTCCCTTTCGTCTCGACTTTGAGGCGTCTTTCCAAAATGCCATGACTTTTGCACCAGACCTGTCAAAGCACATCGCGAAAGCTACGGATGACTTAAATCCTTTAAAGACACTCAACCTGTTTCGCGCAATTACTCCTCAAGACACCGAACTCCTGGGAATTGGCACTCGACCTGAACATTTCATATGGACATACATACCTGCGCCACCTGTTTGTATTCGGCCATCAGTACAACAAGATGGAGCATCTAATGAAGACGACTTGACTGCCAAACTCGGTGAAATCGCAAATACGTCTGCTCTAATTCGGGCTGGACTTGAGAAAGGGCTAGCCATAACGAATATAATGGAGCTTTGGGATTTCTTGCAGCTTGGAATTGCAATGTACATCAACGCGGATTTGCCTGGTGGTATTCCGAGTACTCAAAAGCCAATACGTGGACTCTGCCAGAGACTGAAAGGCAAACAAGGCCGCTTTCGGGGGAATCTAAGTGGAAAGCGTGTGGATTTTAGTGGACGGACTGTTATTTCTCCAGACCCGAATTTGGCAATTGATCAAGTCGCGGTTCCAGTGAAGGTTGCCATGCAACTCACATACCCCGAACGTGTCACTAGCTACAACATCAAAAGACTTCGCCAAGCTGTCAAAAATGGCACGGAAGTCTGGCCTGGAGCGAATTATATTGTTGCCCGGGAGTATGGATTCAAGCGATTTCTAAAATTCGGCAACAGTGGCGATCGCGAGGATATTGCGAAACGGCTTCGGATCGGAGATGTCGTTGAACGTCATTTGCACGACGATGACATTGTTCTTTTCAACCGCCAGCCGTCGCTTCATAGGCTGTCTGTTCTATCACATTACGTTAAAGTGCGGCCGTGGCGGACCTTCCGTCTAAATGAGTGTGTGTGTAACCCGTATAATGCAGATTTTGACGGTGATGAAATGAATTTACATGTGCCACAGACTGAAGAATCCAGAGCGGAAGCCCGCCAATTAATGGGTGTGAAAAACAACCTGGTCACACCGAGGAATGGGGAGCCTATTATTGCTGCAATACAAGACTTCATCCTTGCGTCTTATCTCATAACTCGAAAAGACTCCTTCTTTGATCGAAAGACATTCACGCTATTGTGTGCCAGTATGTGTGACGCAAATCTTGCTATAGACTTGCCATCCCCAGCTGTATGGAAGCCGACAAGATTATGGACTGGCAAGCAATTGTTCAGTGTGCTTATTCGACCCAACAAGGAGAGCCCGGTACAACTGAATCTCACGGCAAAGTGCCGGAGTTTTACGGCGGCTGATACGGATCAAGATGCGACGATGTGCGCAGACGATGGTTTGCTTCTCATTCAAAACGGTGTTATCATTTCTGGCGTCATGGATAAGTCAACAATCGGAGAAGGGAAGAAAACCTCTTTATTTTACGTCACCTTGAGAGATTTCGGGGTTGATCATGCTGTCGCAGCTATGAATCGCCTTGCCAAGCTTTGCTCCCGGTATTTGGGTAACGTGGGTTTCTCTATAGGTATTTCAGACGTGAGACCGGGGAAACAGCTTTCTAGTCTGAAAGACGAACTTGTGCAATTCGCTTACGACAAATGTGACAGAATTATTGCGGACCTAAAGAAAGGAGTCCTTGAAACGCAAGCTGGATGCGACGAAGAACAAACGCTAGAAGCTAAGATATCTGGGGTTCTAAGCAAAGTGAGGGATGACGTTGGTCAAATCTGCATGTCCGAGCTGAGTAAAAACAATGCCCCGCTGATCATGGCTAATAGTGGTTCTAAAGGCTCTAAAATCAATGTTTCTCAAATGGTAGCGTGCGTTGGTCAGCAAATTATCTCTGGAAGTCGAGTCCCTGATGGATTTCAGGACCGCACATTACCCCACTTTCCCAAAAACTCAAAGCAGCCGCCATCAAAAGGATTTGTGAGAAGCAGCTTCTTTTCCGGGCTCAGTCCTACTGAGTTTTTATTTCATGCAATATCAGGCCGTGAAGGACTCGTTGATACTGCGGTGAAAACTGCTGAGACAGGATACATGAGCAGGCGCTTGATGAAATCTCTGGAAGACCTTTCAGTCAAATATGACGGAACGGTGAGAAATTCGGCAGGGGGGATTATTCAATTCCAATATGGCGGAGATAAGCTAGATCCCATGGACATGGAAGGAGACGCAGTTCCATTGAACTTCGAACGGACATGGAATCACTGCCATAACGTTTTGCAAGCCCAAAGTCCGCTACGATGCAGTGGTCTTTTGCCATGGCAAATCATTGAAGTTGCAGATGCCAAGCTCAAACCTCACGAAGCGCAGATATTCGGCGGAAGTGACGTCCGGAGAGTTGTAAACTCGGCTGGAGATGCGTCCGTGCTCAACAAATCGGAAGACGCAGTCGAAGGAGCTAGAAGAGAAGCTCACAGCGATAATGTTGGTTTCGAGTGCCAGGCGGAAATGACCTTCTATGAATCCATAAGACAATACATATTCGACCAAGCCTACAAGCTTTCACAGTTACGCAAATCTTTCAACATGCCAGCTTCGCTGAAGAAGAACGATATTAAAGCTGAAGATGAAGAAATGGCTGATGCTGCATCAGTTGCTGCTGTTGACATGATTATGTCAATTGATGCAAGCCAAATTGACCTCTTTTTGAACATGTGTATTAGGAAATACTTGCGCGCACAAATAGAACCTGGTACTGCCGTTGGGGCAATTGCGGCTCAGTCAATTGGGGAGCCGGGTACTCAAATGACGCTTAAAACGTTTCATTTTGCGGGTGTAGCGTCTATGAATGTGACACTTGGTGTGCCTCGAATAAAAGAAATCATAAACGCCAGCAAAACAATTTCGACGCCAATCATCACTTGCACACTTATTAATGAGGACGATGAGAGGGCCGCGAGAGTAGTCAAAGGCCGTCTAGAAAAAACGTTCCTGAGTGACGTGATTTCATGGCTCGATGAAGTCTACTGCGAGGATAAATGCTATATTGCCATGAAATTGAATTTCGACACGATAAATAAACTGCAGCTAGCACTCACGTTGAATGGTGTGGTTGACGCGTTGGTGGCGGCTCCGAAGCTTAAACTTCAACGTGAACAATTCCAATTACTCCCACCAGATAAAATTCGTCTGATGATCACGAGTGCGAGCTCGTTTAAGAAACCTGCTACTCCGGAACCAATGTCACTGTACTACAGGGTTCAGCATCTCACTCGAGCCCTACCGTCTACCATTGTGCTGGGATATCCGTCCATTCACCGAGCCGTTATTTCTGAAGCGAATGGGAAAAAGAAATTGCTGGTGGAAGGATATGGACTTCGAGAGGCCATGAATACGGTTGGGGTTGTGGGAGAACGTACCACGTCAAATCACATCATGGAGACAAACGAGGTTCTTGGGATAGAAGCTGCGAGGTCATCTATTATTCGAGAAATCAACTACACAATGTCATCTCATGGCATGAACATCGACCCACGGCATGTTGCATTACTAGGCGACATCATGACCTTTAAAGGAGAGGTACTCGGCATTACACGATTTGGAGTGGCTAAGATGAAGGACAGCGTGTTGTCGCTTGCTTCTTTTGAAAAGACTACCGATCATCTCTTTGATGCTGGTTTCTATCACAAAAAAGACACCATTGATGGAGTCTCGGAGAAGATTATTCTTGGCCAGGTCATGGCGATGGGCACCGGTTCATTTCAGATCGTAAGGCCTACAGGATTGTCAGAGATGGCATTGAAACCTACATTATTTGAAGATACCCTAGAGCGCCTAAGTGCTTGACCTGTGTATATACAACCATTTCTCATACCCCTACTCATTCCCTCATGAACGCAACGCCTGATACGGGACTACCAGAGTACTTCCTCAATTCGCAGCCTCACCAACGTCTCCAGACGTGATATCCATCCGAAACGATTTCGCTTTCGTAAATACCCCGATAAACGCGTAAATGGTGACTAGAAGAAACGGAATGAGCAGCTCCGCACTCTGGCTTGAAAGTGTCTTGTGAATTATGACTGCCAACACCATGCACACTAAGCTCTTGATCAAACCAGCGTGTTTGACGAACATGGTAGGAGTTGCGCGTGTGTGATGCGAGATACTCGGATGTGTGTTGACACGGGAAGGGGTCGCGGACGTCCGGCCGAATTAGAGTTTTTGGTGAAGTGGGGTCCTTGCATAAAATTAATGCATACACGACTTTTACACATGGCATTATTCTCCTCCTCGTGATACGTACTCTACCCTATACAAACACACCAGCCAGAGCACTGACCTGGATCTTCTCGTTCCCGCCACTCGACAGCCGCCACTCTATTTGACT